>Ga0307507_10001152_pt1 | contig 58718 bp, 36 predicted proteins | sample 7_EM_MG_FD_207223 | JGI IMG/M metagenome (GOLD analysis project Ga0307507, IMG submission 207223) | Populus trichocarpa ectomycorrhiza microbial communities from riparian zone in the Pacific Northwest, United States - 7_EM | ecosystem: Host-associated > Plants > Roots > Unclassified | place... | reverse complement strand
GTCGCAGAGCTTAGTGCAGAGTCTCCGTACGCAGAGCTTCGTGCAGAGCCTCCGCAGAGCTTCGTGCAGAGCTTCGTGCAGAGCTTTTGCTGAGCTTTGGTAGAGCTCCGTGCGGAGCTCCCTTATTCCGCAGAGCTCTTGTAAGCTTTATATCTATATAATATTACTTATCCTTAGGATATTTAAATAAAAGTGGTACCATTTTAAAGCGCTTTACAAGTTCTATAAATCTATACTACTAGAAAAATTATTTATTTAATATTGGGGGGTTCATTACAAGTATAAGCATATTAGGGGATTTTGCCAAGACTATCCGGAGACTATCCGGATAGTCTCCGGATACTATTAGCTGATAGGTCTATTATCCGAGAGGGCTATCCGGCCTATCCTCCGCAGGTCTGAAGGTGAGGCTCGCTTAATTGGATTTTCGCAATAGTAGGGCCACCATCTTGAGCTATGCAAGGGTTGCCCATTGCATAGATGGATGCGTGCTCAATATGGTGGCCCGTGCCTAGCCAATTACTATTGCGAAAATCCAATTAAGCGAGCCTCACCCTCTAGACCCCACCACCAAAAACACGAAAATCGACCTAACGGAAGGATGCTTTGAAAGGCCACTATAAAAGGTCATTAAATATATATTTTTAAGGAAGCTAGGTAGAAAGTCGTAATATATAACGTCATGGTTATATGTTCCTGGTCCTTCTCTATTAACTACTTGCTAATTATATCCCTTCCCTTAGTAAAATAGGTCTGTCACGGGACTCCAAGCCGCTTGTTCATCCCGTGACACCTACGCACGTACCACGACAGCCCCTATATCTTGACCACGTCCACCTAAACCTGTTCTGTTTCCTTATCGAACGTCTTAGGGCGTGTTCGGTTGCAATCTGGAGCTTTTTCAATCTGACGTTGATCCGTGCTTTCTTCCGGCAGAAAGGACGCGTTTGTCCGAATTTGTACACGTGTTCGTGGCTTATACACAAGGCTCCAGACTGAACTAAGGGTATGTTCGGTTGCAAATTACCTCCAGATCAGAATTGTCTTGATCCGTGCATCCTTTGGCGTGAATTAGTAAGATAGTAGTGGCGTCTAATTTGATAGCTTCGTTTGATCTGTAATTGGGTCGATTGTTCGGTAAGGCTCCAGATGAGGTTCCAGAGCTCCAAAGCTTCGCTCAAAATAATCGATTTTTGAGCCTGCCTTTGCGCCCACCTTTACCCTCAGGCCTTTGTCGAGACTTACTCCCTTAGTGTCGTAATACGATGGAATCTCCTCTCCTGCCGATCGTCAATCAAGTCGATTGAGGTCCTCTACCCGTCACCCGTATTACGCCCGGCTCACCGCGCGGGCGCAGGAAGACTCCAATTACGAGGGTAAGAAGAAGGACGTCATATATAACGTGCAGGTGCTGTATGAGGATCGCGTACGTAAGTGGAGTCGCCATATTTGACAGGCGTCGACGCGTAGAGCTCCAGATTGAGTCTGAATCTGGAGGTCAAGGCCTCCGGAATATTCTGGTGCCAAGAGTTCCAGAACAACTACCTCATACGATAAAGCGTGCAAATTTGACGCGACTGCCGATCTGGAGGAGCTCTAGATTGAAAAGTCGTCAGAATCACCGAACGATCGCGTCAGATTCAGATTTGACCTCCAGATTGATTCTGGAGTTGCAACCGAACATACTCTAATTCTTATATTCTTGCAGATTCTCTAAGTTTTCTCTTACAAAGTTGGAAAGATGTAATGTGATTATATACTGCAGTACAAGGCAGCTACGTTCGCTTTCTCGCATTTCTAAAATACTAGAAATGCGAGCTGCGTCACTGAAGGCCAATAAAAGTGTCCGCGTACGCATGCTTCGCATTTACAACGTCGCAACCAACGCTAAATCTGTTATATCGTTGCGAAAAGGGTCCACTACTCATGACCTATTTTTTGGTCTTGAACGGGCAATATTTGATGGATCATTCGAGATGCAGGTTGTTCGAATTTGACCAGCTAACTATATTGGCTAGACGTCACCTGAGATACCTTTAGACGCGTTACTCCAGCTTAATATATACTTAGATTTCCCGATTTGATTCTATGTGACCACCTCGGTCATCAGGTCCTTCGGCCAGAATGGTTGATCTACACCGTTAGAACGTGTCCCAACATTATACCTTAACTGCACCGGACCATCAGTAAATTTCAGCACTGGTGCAACCGTCCGAATGGACTTCCCAATGGTACCACATAGACTCCTGTGCAATTCTCCAGAAGGCCTTCCTGCGAGAAGCCATACTTGTCCAATACTCCTGGCCTGTAGCCTTGAACGACTATATCCGCCTCAAGGACCAGTGCACGGAGCTTCTCTCGGTCTTCTTCTTTCCTGAAATCAAGCTGAGAATTCCATTTTCCCCAATTAAGATCACACAGCAACAAATTATAGTCACTAAGATGTGGAGCGGTGATTCGCATCACGCTCGCACCAAGCTCGGCTAGTCCACGGGTAACTGCTGGTGCTGCTATCACGCGGGTTAGATCCAGGACCTTGAGGCCCGCCAAGGGACGTTGCGCAGACGTCTCCGGAGAGTCCGGCCACCAGCATGGCGGCTGGTTCGCCGAAGGCACATGGTAAATTTCATAAAGGCCCACATTTGCATTGGCTTTTCCGTGCTCGCTGTTGCGGTATTCTTCGGTGGTCCAGCATATTGTGCCGGCTTGCTTGTATATATCTGACTCAAGCTTCTGTAGTTCTTCGGAGTCTATTTGCGCAATCTTTTCTTTAAAGGGTTTCTAGGACTCTTCTATTGTTTCTACATTCTTATACGGAGGCAGTCCTAGGCTTTCCAGTGCGGGATCGGGATTTATGCTGCCTATACGGTATTAGCTCACAGCTGAGTCTAAGCTTCAGGGATGCTGACCGTGAAGATGGAAGTATCTCCCATCTTTCGTCCGGTATATGTTCGTCGCCGACTGCCGGTGGAAACCATCCTAAAGGCCATGAATATCCCAATTTTTGAAATACTTCTCAAGTTGAGCTTTTCCTTCTGGAGATGCGGTGGTGGTTAAGCCCAAACCCCCTCCATTTGGATCGATATTCCAAAGCAGAACGGACATTATAAAAAGCTGTGCATGATCGCTAGATCTGATTAGCACGGCATATACGATGCAGTGAAACCTCTCTTACATATTTGTGACAACCTTCTAGGGCTCAGCTTTATACTTTCGCCGCAATAACGCGTTGATAATAGCCGCTTCCAAACCATTCAACGAGGAAACGCTCTCCGCAAATCGTCAATTGACTGGAATGCTCGGGTTGTCATTCCCTTCGAATTGGACCTTCTCCGCGCATTCTGCAATATCCGAAGGTAGGGAAGGAGCAATGAGCGGGTTATGCAAAAGGCCGTTTAGAAACAGGTCTTTTGTCTCCCGAGGAATTGAATAGGTAGCAATATGGCCGTTCAGGCCGTTTGTGTTCCGCCACGCCGTTCGAGCCCATCTTGCGTGATCAAATCCCGAATTCAAATGAATAATGAAGGCTTCGAAGCAACCTACGGCTATAGGATTGTACAGGAATTAGACAGTATCAGCCTAAAGCGAGGCGCGGTGCGAGAAGGAACGTAAGTCCTGTGCCGCAGTATTACCTAGCTAAAGAGGACTAGAGAGTCAAGCTGCATCATAGCACCCGTTCGTGGTCGCAGCAGGGCTATTAGATGTATATCTTGCCATCAGCAAGGTTACAAGGGTAGTCTCATCGGAAAGGTCAGCTATAATAACGGTGCGCGTTAATATTGCCGAATTGGGGAGCTGCCCGCGCCTGGTGGGAGTTCATACAGTTACTTTCCGCCAGCAGCTCCAACTAAAATATTAAAAATCGACTTTATATAGACTCTTTTATATATATATTTATGGCTTTAAGACTTCTTACTAACGATGCGATAACTTATAATGGCTTTTACTAATTATTTACTACCAAATCAGCAGTTTGGCAAATTTTGATTTTCAAATCGGTCATAACCAGGGACATACGTTACGCACGATCACAACCCTATGGCCGGAGCGGGTCGGCCGCCCTCCCTGCTAGCGTAACTAAGGTGTTCGCCTACTTCTTAAGAAATGAACGTCTTGAGGGTAGTTCCTGCAAATCGCCATCTGCCAAGATCTGACACTGCATAATTATATGCCTTACTGCGCCACACTGTGCGCTGTGCAATCAGCCCCGCCCGAGCGAGCCTTGTTCAGCCACCATCTTGAACTGTTTCGCTTTCAGCTCAGGTTCTCCGGTATAGTTCAGTGTTCTCCATTTGCCTGTATACTCGTTAACCTCAAAAGCTAGGTATGATATTCTAAGCCGACGAGCGAGTCGCCGTGCTTCTGTCTCTCCACGCGTGCGAGCCTGGCCAAACCCAATTCCCTTCGCTTGCTCCCGTCAACCGCTACGCGAAACAATGCGCCTTTTGCTACGAAGCAATAATAACGAGCCCAGCTTCACTAAGGACTTGGTTGGCGACGATACAATCCCTCCCTATGCAATCCTTTCACATACATGGGGAGCGGACACCGAGGAGGTTACCTTCGAAGACCTGACAAATGGCACTGGCAAGGATAAGCCTGGGTATAAGAAGATCCGGTTCTGTGGAGAACAAGCCAGACAAGATGGTTTGCAATACTTTTGGGTTGACACCTGCTGCATCAACAAGGCAAATTACACCGAACTCTCGCAGGCTATTAACTCTATGTTTCGCTGGTACCGCAACGCGGCTCGATGCTACGTTTACTTGTCAGATGTTTCTAGCCCTGCCATTAACAGCAACAACGAGTTTAACCCGCCGCCATGGGAATTAGATTTCCAAAAAAGCAGATGGTTCAAGCGGGGTTGGACCCTTCAGGAGCTTCTTGCCCCGAGTTCGGTCGAGTTCTTCTCCCAAGAAGGCAAGAGGCTTGGTAACAAAAAGTCCCTAAAGCGACAAATTAACGGGATAACGGGTATTGCTGATTCCGCGCTTCAAGGAACCCTTTTATCTCAGTTCAGCGTCGATGAGCGATTGTCATGGATAGAACGCCGCCAGACTAAGCTCGAGGAGGATAAGGCGTACTCATTGCTAGGCATTTTCGACGTCCATATGCCGCTTATCTATGGAGAGGGACGGGAAAACGCGTTCATTCGGCTGCGAAAAGAAATCGAGGAGTCTCTAAGAGATGAATCACATGCTCTACCACTAGCTTTCTCCACGCCACGACTAAAGCGAAGACGCGATGATGACAAAGAGACGCAAAGGGACCAGCGCAATGTTGTCTGCTTTAAGTGTATGTGCTTCTAGTATCTAACGAAGGACGGTGAGAGTCGAGCTGACTGTCAATTACTAGGCCGTATATTCGGGCACTATGCCAATGACCTCCATTGTTATAAATGTAAGTTTCTAGAGGCTTCCGTGCATTCGACCCTTGCTAACAGCTACAGGTGGCGAATATGGGCATATTGCTACTGATCTCCATTGCTATAAATGTAAATTTCCGGAAGCTTTCATGCTGTTCATTCTTACCAACAGATTTAGGTGGTGAATATGGCCATTACGCCGATGATCCTCATTGTTATGGATGTAAGTAACCGTAGCTTACAACAAACTGATACTTGTTGACAATAATTAAACCATCAGGCAATAGCAGAGGCCACCTTGTACGGGACTGCCCTCTGCGGGAAGGGTGACTCTAAGTTCCATTGGTCCTATAATGGGTATATTCCATAAACTTAATAGGAAGGGAGGATATTATAGCTCGTTTATGGGTCGTATTTGGCTAGCTATAGATTCCCGTAGTAGAATCTTCCTTGCCTAAATTCGCATCATTACCGCTCCAACCTAATTGTGGCTAGATGCTATGCCAAGGAAAGTCTTAACGCATACAGTTCCGCGTCATATTACGTGCAGTAGTTGCAACTACAAGCGATGCAAATACCTTTATCTACGCTGAAAATACAGCCTCTCAAAATAAGGGTATGGCCGTAGCGGGTCGGCCATCCTCCCTGCTAGCGGTGGCGGCATCAAGTGCCAAATCATCTTCATTGTGTATGAAGACATCCTACATTCTGCAAATAGAATAACTTAATTACAGCTTCCAAATACAAAGACTCTACAATAACCACGGGACAAACTCAACACATTAAGGATTGGGCAGGCTTAACGCCCTCTCTTTATCAGTCCGGCCGTTCTAAAACTTGGAAAAATAGTCACAGCCTCCCGTCGCACACGTCCAAAACCCCAACCCAGGCATGCTACTCTCAGCACCCGCTCGATCCTGACGACTGACGGCGCCACAATAGGCGTGGGTTACTATCACGTATGCCACGGTCATCGTCCCATGTAATCCATCCTTTGTGGTGATCTTGTAGGCCTTGACTACAATTCCGGTCGCAGCGGACGCAGATGTAGTACGGTCGGCCGGCATTGCCATTTTGATTGCCTGTCACGGTATATTAATATTGAGGCTTCCAGCCACAGCGGCGGCAGGGAGGAGAGTTAAGAGGAAATTGGGGCTGTAGTGGTCGGCTTAGTGCATGCAAGATTTTGGACATTGGAACGTCTACATTTACGTTAAGCAAGCTCTGTCAGGTATACTTGCGGGGACTAACCAATATACGTAGTGCTATTGCCTCCCAAGGTCTGAACGAGCATTGTTGCGGCCATTAACCCGTCAAACTGCGTGGAATACCGTCCGGTCAACGTCGGAACAAGGCGTCAACGCCCTAACCCGCGACGGCTGAGGGGCATGATGATGCGTGTTACATAAGCAACGGTCTAGGATTGAACCTATATTTTATTGGCTGCAGCCCGGGCTTGACACCAGCTGCTAGCTAGACCAGTTCTGCCCATAATAAGAACGGGCGATTCTACAGTCGCTAGCGAAATCGGCTTCCGCCCAAGTGCAGGTGCAACATCGCCTGTGAGCAAAAGTTTTGGCACCCCACTTTACGTATCTAGTAAGGCGCCATTCTTGTTTCCACGTGATTTACCACGGTACAAGAGAATACTTCTCTATCACAGTATAAGCCCACAACCCTATGGCCAGTACGGGTCGGCCATCCTCCCTGCTAGCGGTGGCGACATAATATACTGGTTTATGTTTGTTACGGTCATATATCGCTTATAACTATGCTTATGCATCTCCACTCATTCTACGCTACCGCTAGCTTTGGACTATGCTTGCATGGCTTCCAGTTGAGCGGCCTAAAGTCAAGGCAGGGCTACCTTAATTCTTAACTCGTCACTCCCTCACCCTGCTAGTGTAATCTGAACAGTCTTTTACGTGGTAGATGGCGATAGCTAGAAATCTGAAAGCTGAAAGAGGCATTATATTACGCTAAGTCTGGATTAACCGCTAGCTCTGCATACAAATCTGCGAGCACCTCCTGTGATACTAGTCGTGAAGGATGGTCGTCTCTGAGGACCTTCGCTTTCACCGCGACCACGTGCTTCCGCAGCTCCACCGCCTTCTTCACCTGTCCGTCTGCTCGGTATGCTCGTGCGAGCTCATGCTGCGACGCCAGTCGGTCTGGGTGTTCCTCGTCAAGGCTGTTCCTCCATCGGCAAGACTCCTCAAGCCATCTCACTGTTTCTTGGATCCTGCCGTCAACCCGCAGACATCGTCCAATCCACAGACACAATTGAGACTTCTCAACACCAGAACCCTGCTTGTTCCCGAGCGTCGCAGCGCATATGGCAGATACGCTTTCCACACTGCGCGATTCGCGTAGTCATCGGACGGGAACACTTCTGCGACATGCTGAATCGCTTTCCCTGTCTCCTCTGCCGCGTTGCCGTGCTGGCCGATCCAATCCGAATCGCCAGATGTACGAGTCTGTGAATATTGGCCTTTCTTCCAACAAAGTCTCGATTCTTAGGGAATGGAATGTAGTAGGTAGGCGTAATTACACATTCTGCGGCGGCATTAGTGCCTACATACTGCAAACTAAAGACAACAGCTCTACTAACTACTTGTGCCTCAAACTGTTTCTTCCGCCGTGCGTGTCTTCGCTATACCTGTTGGCGGTATTACCGACAGCACCTCCTTCGCATACGCTGCTGCCGTTCCCGCCGCGTACGGCTGCCACGTCTTGTTCTTGTGCGAGTCGGCGTAGTCGCAGATGCCGCGGATCACGAGGCAGGGGAAGCTGTTCATCAGGCCCGCCGCCTCCATCTCGAAGCAGAGAATCCCGCCAAGCTCGTTGCTTAGCTTGTCCCGCGTGCGTCCATCCCTCATGACTTGATTTCCTGATGTAATCGTCCCGTAGTGAACCACCGCTTCTTCGCTCTCGCGCGATTGCCGAGCCTCTTGCTTATCAGTGTTGCACAAATGGCATGTTTGCCCTCCCTCGTGGTCGTATGTAGCCTCAAACAGAACGTCCGGCCCCGCTCTGTCGCGCTGAAACCTGTGAATGCGGTCAAGCATGGAGACGTGCTTAGACAGCCTGCTTCTACCTCGAAGCTCGTTTGCCCGCACTCTGGCCGCCGCGGCGAGCAATATCTGCGGTGGAAAGTTGAGCGATCCCGTCCGCTCAAAGCCGCTTGGAGTCGTCTTCCCAATGTCGTATTGTATAACGCCGCCGAAGGTCTGGTGCGGTTGACTGACCACCACGTCCCCGAGCCGGATGTCCGCCTCTGCACTTGGAACGCCTCCTCCAATACCGACCATCAGCCCGAACCGGATCCCCTTGAACGTCGCCCTCATCTGCGTCGCCACGGCCGCCGCTGGGTTGTTGCCGATCCGGCCCGCTGGCAGGCATACAATCACAACGTTGTGTCCTGCAATCGACCCTAAAGAGTACAGGTTCTCGTCGTTGTCATCGCGCTCAAGGTCGTCGTGCTCTTCGTCGAGCATCTCCTGCGCCGCGGCCAGCTCGACCGAAAGGGCGCATATCCATCCGACGGTGTATTCCTTGTGTCGCAGTCGGCGCGACATTCGGGACACGGGCCGGTGATCCTGTCCATCTGTGAAAAAACTGTTTAGTCGGCCAGCTAAGGTATGTTCGGTGGTGACGTTTTTCGGTAGGAGTAAGGAAGACTTTAGTTGCAATTGTTGTAACAAGTGTACGGTAGCAAGCGTTTCTGCATGGTCTTGTCCGAGTGTCCTCTCCCGCCCATGCACTGCTTGTCGGAGCAGCTCCTCAGCCTTGCTATACTTATTCTGCTTATAGAGTGTGAGTCCTAGCCAGTGCCTGCTGTAGAGCGTGTCTGCATGGTCTTGTCCGAGTGTCCTCTCCCGCCCGTGCACTGCCTATTAGAGTAGCTCCTCAGCCTCGCTGTACTTCTTCTGCTCATAGAGTGTATCCTAGCCAGTTCTTGCTGTGGAGTGTATCTGCATAATCTTATCTAAGTGTCCTCTCTTGCCCGTGTACTACTTGTCAGAGCAGCTCCTCAGCCTCGCTATACTTATTCTGCTTATAGAGTATAAGTCCTAGCCAGTGCCTGCTGTTAAGCGTGTCTGCATAGTCTTATCCAAGTATCCTCTCCCGCCCGTATACTGCCTATCGGAGCAGCTTCTTAGCCTTACTGTACTTCTTCTACTTGTAGAGTATATATCCTAGCCAGTTCTTACTATGGAGTGTATCTGCATAGTCTTGTCCGAGTGTCCTCTCCCGCCCGTGCACTGCCTGTCGGAGCAGCTCCTTAGCCTCGCTGTACTTCTTCTGCTGGTAGAGTGTGCATCCTAGTAAGTGCCTACTATAAAGCATGTCTGTATGGTCTTGTCTAAGTGTCTTCTCCTGCCTATATACTACCTGTCGGAGCAGCTCCTTAGCCTCGCTGTACTTCTTCTGCTTATGGAGTATATATCCTAGCCAGTTCTTGCTATGGAGTATATCTACATGGTCTTGTCCAAGTGTCCTCTCCCGCCCGTACACTGCCTATCGGAGCAGCTCCTCAGCCTTACTATACTTATTCTGCTAGTAGAGTATAAGTCCTAGCTAGTGCCTACTGTAGAGCGTGTCTGTATAGTCTTGTCCGAGTATCCTCTCCCGCCTATACACTGCCTATTAGAGCAGCTCCTTAGCCTCGCTGTACTTCTTCTGCTCATGGAGCATATATCCTAGCCAGTTCTTGCTATGGAGTGTGTCTGTATAGTCTTGTCCAAGTGTCCTCTCCCGCCCATACACTGCTTATCGGAGCAGCTCCTCAGCCTTGCCATACTTATTCTACTTATAGAGTGTGAGTCCTAGCCAGTACCTGCTGTTAAGTGTATTTGCATAGTCTTGTCCGAGTGTCCTCTCTTACCCATGTACTGCTTGTTGGAGTAGCTCCTTAGCCTTGCTGTACTTCTTTTACTCGTGGAGTATGCATCCTAGTAAGTGCCTACTATAGAGCGTGTCTGTATGGTCTTGCCTAAGTGTCCTCTCCTGCCTATACACTGCCTATCGGAGCAGCCCCTTAGCCTTGCTGTACTTCTTCTACTTATAGAGTGTACATCCTAGCAAGTGCCTGCTGTAGAGCGTATCTGTATAGTCTTGTCCAAGTGTCCTCTCCCGCCTATATACTGCTTGTTAGAGCAGCTCCTTAGCCTCGCTATACTTATTCTGCTTATAGAGTGTAAGTCCTAGCTAATGCCTGCTGTAGAGCGTATCTATATAGTCTTATCTAAGTATCCTCTCTTGCCTATACACTACTTATCAGAGCAGCTCCTTAGCCTCGCTATACTTATTCTGCTTATAGAGTGTAAGTCCTAGCCAGTACCTTCTATTAAGCGTGTCTACATAGTCCCGTCTAAGTGTCCTCTCCTACCTATACACTGCCTGCCAGAGCAGCTCCTTAGCCTTACTATACTTATTCTACTAGTAGAGTATAAGTCCTAGCTAGTGCCTGCTGTTAAGCGTATCTATATAGTCTTATCTAAGTGTCCTCTCCCGCCTATACACTGCCTGTTGGAGTAGCTCCTTAGCCTTACTATACTTCTTCTGCTTATAGAGTATATATCCTAGCCAGTCCTTACTATGGAGTGTGTCTGTATAGTCTTGTCTAAGTATTCTCTCTCGCCTATATACTGCTTATCGGAGCAGCTCCTTAGCCTTACTATATTTATTCTGCTTATAGAGTGTAAGTCCTAGCTAGTGCCTGCTGTAGAGCGTATCTATATAGTCTTGTCTAAGTGTCCTCTCTTGCCCATATACTGCTTATTAGAGCAGCTCCTTAGCCTTACTATACTTATTCTTCTTATAGAGTATAAGTCCTAACTAGTACCTGCTGTTAAGCATATCTGCATAGTCTTGCCTAAGTGTCCTTTTCCGCCCATATACTGCCTGTTAGAGTAGCCCCTTAGCCTCACTGTACTTCTTTTGCTTATAGAGTGTGTATCTTAGTAAGTGCCTACTGTAGAGCGTATCTGCATAGTCTTGTCTAAGTGTTCTCTCCTACCCGTGCACTGCTTGTTAGAGCAGCTCCTTAGCCTTACTATACTTATTCTGCTTATAGAGTGTATATCCTAGCCAGTACTTGCTATTAAGCATATCTGCACTATAATAGTCCTCTGCCATTGTTGGAGCTTAATATATATCTATAGTAGCAAAGCTAACGGTATAAAATCCGCACGGGAGCAGCTTCTGGTAGCGTTGGCGCTACTAGCTTTTATTAAGCCTACTTGTATTAGAGTCCAGGTATAAAGGAAAGTTAATATCCTTAATAGTTGTCGGATTTATTCCTGTTCACTAAAGCCGCTTAAGTTAGACTACCCGCACTAAGACTATGTTATATTAAGGAAACAATGTAGAAAACGCAACTAAGGCGTATAAGCTTACCAGATTTTATATAAATAGTCTTCCCACTCTTCTCCTTTTCGGAGGTTCTTGATGGATGCTCAGCGCAGTTGATTGTGCAAGGGTCCATCTTCAGTCAGGCTGCAAAGACAGCTGCGGCTAAGCTGTAGCGCTAGGGCGGGGTCCAACATTCGGATATAGAAGTATGTTCTTCCGAGTATCGCTTGTTTATTCTCGTACCGCTACCTTTTTTTTATTTATTTATATCCATTATATTATACTACGTACAATACTGCGCATGCAGCCTCTAGGCTATGGCGCTATAGTGTACATGAATCCCTTAGGGCAGCTTAACATGTACTAGTAGTACCGCTACCTGTTCAAGTGCGAACGCTGCCTTTAAGCTTTGATACACTTTGCCCGCGCTAGCAGGGAAGGCGGCCGATCCGCTTCGGCAATAGGGTTGTTTTAAGCAACTTTTCAATGCGAGTGCGTCGACCTCCGCGACTCGCCAAATCGGATCACCCCGCAAAGGCACAGACGAAACCTAAGACTAATCCTAGGGCTGAAGTACCATTCCAGCGATGAAACTCACTTATCCCAGCGGATCCCGGATACCACATGCGACGTCAAGCTGAGCTGGGCGGTGTCGATTTTATCACTAGACCTATCACGCAAAACACTTGGTATTAGGGCTTACTTCCTTGGCGAAACAGAAGTACGTAGTGTATGTATATTCTATTATGGCCATGCACCATCTAGGGTATAGGCCGTAAAACAGAAGTACAAGGGGACCCTGAGTATGAGCTTTCAGCTTGGGAAGGTATCGAGCAGACTGTGAATTTGCTGGCGGAGAAGCGTATTAAAGTTATCAATGGCGGTGCGCAGAATCCGAAAGGGTTAACAGAGAAGACCCAGGAGCTGGTGAGCTCACTATCCAATGAAGTTGCGATTAGCTTTTGCATCAGGTCACACAAAAGGGTCTCTTGTTTAAGGTCGCGTACGTGGAAGGTAATAATCTACTACCAATCATGAAGGATATCAAGAAGCATGGCCTTCCACCTCACCTAGACTCAGTGATCTATTTGGACTGGAGCGGCGTGGATCCGGCGTGGAGCGCCGTTGCGCCAGTTTACGTTTATCAATTTTAGGAAAGCGCTAAACCTATAATTAATAAACGTAAACTGGCGCTCCACGTGATTCCGGTGATGCACAACGAATGTGGTTAGTCATTCACTCGGGCCGATTGACTCCGCACCAACGGAATCGCGTCTGGGCTTGCTGAGGTAACCCGCATGTCGCGGGTCCATGCCCAGTGCTTCCTCCGCTAGCGTTCGCTGCAGCCATTTATCACTTCAAAGATAGTAGAATGCGTCATCTCTAAAAGACACAACGGCATCGACTTGTTTCTCCTAACGGCCGAAGCATTCGAGACTCTGGGCAATGGTTCTAGAAGTTTTTACTGCGTTGGGCCTCGCAAGCAGTCTCGTGCAGTTCGTTGATTTTGGCTGCAATTTGTTCTCCAAAGCCTCCGAATTGCACCAATCTGCGGAGGGAGTCTCGACCGAGAATGCCGACCTTGAGATAATCGCTAGGAGCCTCGAGCGACTCAGTGACGGCCTGATAAAATCAACTCGCGCCACTGCCTTTGGAGTAGGGCAATCAGCAGACGAGGACGAATTGCGAAGACTTGCTGAGAAGTGCAAGAGCGTCGCCGGGGAACTTCTCTCCGTACTAGGAGCCTTGGGGATCCAGGGGCCTAATACGCGATGGAAGAGCTTTCGCCAGGCTTTGCTCAGTATGTGGAAGAAGCCTAAGGTGGAAAAGATGACGGAGACGCTACTCCAGTTCCGCCGTCAAATGAACACTTGTCTTATCAAAATACTAACGTAAGCTCAGCATATTTCATATTTTCTTTGATTTTTCTCGTCCAGAAGTTGCTGAAATGTGTTATCGCAGCGATCAGCAATCGCTTGTACTCAGAGAGTTATATAAACTCATACAAGAGAGCAAGCGGATCGAGACCGGGACGTCAACCCAGTTTGAGGAGCTACGGGCTGAAGTCCTCCGGATACTCTATTCTCTTAGAGATTCAGATTGGAAAAGACATGGAGAATCTTCGAACGGTGAAGTCATATTAGAGGAGCTCTCGATCCTGACCAAGGAGGGAGCGGATCGAATTGAGGACCTCTCCAGAAAGCTCTCGGCATGGACCGAAGAAGGTGAAAGAGTGGCTACGGAACAGCACATATTATCTAGCTTGTGCTTCAGATCCATGATGATAAGACACTCCCAAATCGCCGAGGCACATGCGAAGACCTTCGAGTGGATGTTCTCTATGCAGGAAGATGATACGCTTGGACAGTACAAGTTCGTGGATTGGCTACAGTATGGAAGCTCCTTTTACTGGATCACTGGCAAAGCTGGGTCTGGTAAATCAACACTCATGAAATTTCTTTGCGATGATATCCGCACCACGACAGCACTGGCATTCTGGGCCCGTGATAAGACTCTTGCTAAGGCTGGATTTTTCTTTTGGAACGCAGGCACGGAGATGCAAAAGTCTCAGCAGGGCCTTCTTCAGTCCCTTTTATTCGAGGTCCTTAGGCAGTGTCCTATCCTTATTCCAACCATATGTCCTTCCCGGTGGCAGCATCGTGTCCACCTTTTTTCCCCATCCAGTCCATGGAGCCGAGCCGAGCTTCGGGAAGCTTTTGAGGCATTAAAGAAGCAAAATACTATCCCTGCTCGGCTTTGCTTCTTTATAGACGGCTTAGACGAGTATGAAGGAGATCATACAGAGCTTGTTAATGTCCTCCAAACTTTCACGACATCGCCAGACGTCAAAATTTGTGTCTCTAGCCGGCCGTGGAATATATTCGAGTTAGCTTTTGGACAAGAGTATACTAAGAAACTACACGTCGAAGATCTTACCAGGGGCGACATAAAGCTCTACGTGCAAAATACGCTTGAGGAAAATCACCTCTATTGTCATTTAAAAAAGAGAGATAACCGATGTGAGGCTCTTGTACAAGAGATAGTCGAGAAAGCAAATGGCGTATTTCTCTGGGTGTTCCTTGTCGTCCGTTCTCTCCTTCAAGGGCTTACCAATGCGGACAGAGTCTCAGATCTCCAAAGAAGACTCCGACTTTTGCCTGCAGATCTTGAGCATTATTTTCAGCATATGCTCGATTCCGTTGACAAGGTATACCAAGAACAGGCGGCGGAAATATTTCAAATAACGTTAGGTGCACCAGAGCCCCTTTCGTTAATGACCATGGCATTCCTCGACGACGAAGACGATGAGTATGCAATGAAGACTCCAATTCAATCCATCATCACTCAAGATCTGTGGTGGAGGCTCGTGGAAACGAAGAAGCGTCTCAACGCGCGCTGTACGGACTTACTCGAGGTCAGCTTTTGCGGGCCTCGCGAGATGAAGGGGCTTCTGGACTCACATGCTGGCTTTATCCCGGGATTTCGACTCGAGTCCGATGACATCCTCTTTTCAGCGTACAAGGTTGATTTCCTTCACCGGACAGTGCGAGATTTCCTTACCACGAAGCATATACAAGATACCCTTTCCTCAATGGTCTCTCCGACTTTCCGCCCCAGTAGCGTCCTCTGCCGAGCGTTTCTTGCCCAAATAAAGTCTCTTCCTGTCAATGAAGAGCACCTTCTTGCAGCACCGCCAATTATAGATCTTGTGCGAGATATGATCTATTACGCTCGGGAGGCGGAAACCCAAGATGAAATCCCGCAAACTGAACAGCTCGACGAACTTGCTTCCGTCTTCTCATCATATACACGCACATTCTCTCGGGTCTCCCGCCCTGTTCAACTGTCAGATAGTTCTACCGAGGATGGACAACGCCTCATTAAGGAACTGATAAGTTGGCCCCTTGGATTCGCGGCACAATGCGGCCTTCATCTTTATGTAGCCCAGAAGTTGGATGAGCTGCCAGGTATTTATCGTGAACAGTATCAGCGCAAAGAGGGCGACCTACCTCTCCTTGCAAAAGCACTGCATCCGTGTCCTTTGTTGAGACATACATCAATCGTCAATCCACACATGGTGAGAGTGCTCTTAGATCGAGGCGCAAAAGAGCACTTGAGCTATGAAACTACAACAACCTTGGCAGCCTCACAACACAACAAACCAGACTTAAATGTGAAATCGACGATGACAGCTACAATATGGGCTGAGTTTCTTCATTCAGTCTCTGATGGATGGGTGTCTTCTACACCGGCATCGAAGGCCGCCCATCTGGAATCAATCAACATCCTCCTTGACGCTGGGGCAAATTCTGATGAGAGAATCTGCGGAAGGATGCTCTGGGCAGACCTGCTGATGACTATTGCAGACGAAGACGGCTTGGATGGTTTTCCTCATCCATTTTCTAAGACACTTGATATGTTTCTGGCTCACGGTGCGGATCCAAACGGGATACACTTTGACTCTCACACTGTATGGTGCACATTCCTCACATATCTTCGCGATGCAAGCCAGTCACCGACTCGAGACTTGCAAAAAACTGGACTGCGGTTCGCTAAGCAGTTCTTTCGTTATGGAGCTGATCCTTATATAAGCTGCGGGCTCCAAGGACATCTCGAATCAGAAGGTTTCCGCACAGCTTCGGAGCTCCTTCAGTCGATCTTTTCCGGTGATGAGGTTAGTCAGTTAGATAAAGTGTTTCATCTAGAACAAAAAGAGCGTAGTCGACCTGAAGTCTCTGAAGAATTGCAGATGGAGAAGGCGGGCACTGGAGAAAGCTTCAGGAGACGCGGATGGGCTGAATGGGCTTTCGGATATTCCACAAAAGCTAAGTGAAGACAATTTGTTCGGCTAGGGCGTCATATTCGTATCGTCATGAAAGTCGGCGTAGATATTTGGCTGCAGAAGGACCCATTCATTTCAGATAACCTTGGTTTGGCTCTATTGGCTATCTCCGCAGCCATTCTGACCTGTGCTCTGCCTCACATTCCTCACGCAATCATTTTGTTGGAGGATCCAGCTGAAATTGGTCTCTTGAAACCTAGATCATTCTGGCAATGACCCAGTCTCCTTTATATCGCCTGCAGTGCGTTGTCTCCTCAGTGTAGCTTACGAGTTACTCGCTTATAGCAAAGCGATGATTGCTTAAAAAACCAAGTATGAGGCGGCAGAGGAGATGAATCGACGAGCGCTGGAATCGAGGCACAAAATGGGGAAGATGGGAGAGATGTGGCTGAGCAACAATCCGGCTGGTGCGCGGGCCCATGCCAAGCACCGCCGCATGTGTGGGTCATTCGTGGAGCACCATCCCCAACCACCAAACTGGCAATCTTCTATCGCAACGGCTACCAAAGCGAGATCCTAGTGAACGCTACGGGGTATGCAACCACCGAAAAATGGTATCTATATGAACGAATGATGCGTTTCGGGCTGAAGCGGAGAGGAATCCTTGACAAGTTCGACGCTCTTGAATTCCCAAGGCAAGACTCTATCCCTCTCAGCGTGCTATCAGTCAACAATTAACTAACTTGATAAAAGAGTGGGTGTACCCCAACCAAATCCAAAATCCCAACTCCAAAGCACGACCTATATGCACATCTTCGCGGAAACCTCCAACCAAGCAACATCGGCCTCGCGCAAACGATGAGCGAATTCGCTATGCAGCACTTCTCTGGTACCCCTCCCCCTCCCAAGGCTCCCACAACTCCATGGACCAACGCCTCGCACTCCCCCGCCCCTACCTCTCCTACTATCCAGCCCTCTACCCACAATCGTCCCTCCACACCGCCATCCACATCCTCTCCCCCTCCCCGCCCCGCCCCCTCCACAACCCACACAACATCCCCACCACACTTCGCGCCGCTGACCCCGCGCGAAAACTACGACGCCGCCTCCCCCACGCCGCTTTCCGCCTTCGGCCCCACGCAGCCCACCCGCCTCAGCGACATCGTGCTCGCGCGCAGCGGCGACAAAGCCGGCAACGTCAACATCGGCTTCTTCGTGTCCGCCGCGCACGCCTCGGCGCGCGCGTGGGCCTGGCTGCGCAGCTTCCTGACGCGCGCGCGGCTGGCGCAGCTGCTGGGCGACGACTGGGATGCCGCGTACCACGTCGAGCGGGTCGAGTTTGCGGGGATCGGGGCGGTGCATTTCGTCGTGTATGGGATTCTGGGGCGGGGCGTCAGCGGGAGCGCGCGGTTGGATGGGCTGGGGAAGGGCGTGGCGGATTATTTGAGGGATAAGGTCGTTGAGGTGCCGGTGGCGTTGTTGGAGGGGAGGAAGGAGAGGGCGGTGGGGGACGGGGCTTTAGGTCGGAGTGCGAGGGGGGATTGACTGGGTGGTTGGGTGGTTAGTTATTCGGTGAAATAAACATGGTAGAGTTGTACTTATAGTTATGCCTCTGCACCAACTCGAATTCTCTTGTGAAAAATCTCCAGTGCAGTCCATGTCAGTGAAATCGTAAACTTGAGTGCCTCCCCAGTAACGCCCTGAAGGCAAGCGCGCTAGATGGTTAGAAGTCTTAGAGCTTTAACAGGAACAAAAACCTTATAGAGGAAGAATAGTATAGCGTGACCTTGTCAGGAGAAGGTGCCTCAATTACGTGGGGGGCTATCCCAGAAAAATGTACAGTTGAAGTGAAGAATATGGCCTTAAACCCCAACACCAACATTAGGCTCTAAACAAATCAAAGTTGGTCCCAGAAGTGAGCGTAAAGGGTATATCGCAATCCAACAGCTAAATCGCAGGTGGGGTTTAAAACAACGCAGATGCCAGCCTCCCAAAATAAAACAAAAAATGTGTCGGAACCGAGGCCGGGCGATGACGAATTAATCCCATGTGTAGGGAAATCCAGGTGCTCGCCCAACTATTATGACACCAAAAGGTCTCCCATGAATTTCCGAAGATGACAAGACAAGTGAAAAAATGTAGGTCATCTTACACGACAGGCAAACGAACCCCGATCCGAAGTCGTAAAGCTCCTGTCCTCTTACACCGCGGAAAGCTATGTCGAAATCGTAACGTTCTTCCTTGCACTTGGATCTTCTGGAAAGAACCCAAAAACGAACCGGAACAAGTCTCGCATCCAAGAAAATTGTTCGCTCCGACCCATCCACTGCACAGCGCGCGCCACCTCCCCGGCAGTTAGCCGCCTTGGTGGTAGTTTATGGGCATTTCGTAGTGTTGGGTCAGTCATTACAAGCTTCTTATAGGACTCCAGCAACTTAGTCTGCCAGGGTGCTGACCCAAACGAGTTTGATGGTAAGCTTTTTACATAGGCGGGTAACGGATGTCCACGAGTATATCCTGCGTTGATTGCAGCTTTCATGATTAGTGCCTTGAGGCGGATAAGGTGAGGGTCTTCGCGGCCTGCCGTTGCGGTAGATGAGGTACGTTGGGATGATTCCGAGTAACCGGACAAGGTAGATGCGGAGGATGACCAGCGGTTGTGAGTCCGGGTTATGTTATTCTCTGGTCCAAGAACGAGGATATTCGGCACATTTGGTTCATCCGCTGGTGACAGCTCTTCACGGTCATCGAAGATGGTGGTAGGAGTCTCGGGATTCACGGATACGGCGCTGTGATAACTCTCGTCGACGGAGGAAGACCGCTCGGACCGTGAGGGCTGACTGATTGATGCGGGGAAAGTGTACTGGCTTGGTCGAGGAGTTCCTCTCTCTGGGCGGATCTGTGTCCAGCCTTCCCGAAAGAGGTCACAGAGTTCCCAGCAAGCCTGCACTGCTGAGCCGAACAGCTCTTCGTCGGCGGGTTTTCCATCTCGGTTGTTTTGCCGGATGCTAAAAAGCATTTCTGCCAGTGACCAGCAAGCTCGTAGTAATGCATCCGTTTCCTCGGGCAGCGATGTTCTCTGCTTCATGAGTCTATGGCATAAAGTCAAATAGAAATCGAGCGTCCTTTCTCTAAATGCCTCGGGCAAATTTCGGTCGTGAGTATTATATAGGTGGTTATTTAATTCGAAGCTGACACGGAGCACGGAGTCCGCGGTTTCGTCTCCTCGCTGTCTAACTTCGAATAAAGCCTGGCAAAAATCCCGGCATAGTTCTAGAGTCGGCCGCACCTGGCTAGCATGGTCCTCATCCCGACTGTCATATAGTTTCTGACAAAGCCGCCAACAGCTCTGCCAAGCTTGCTCCTGCGTTTCGGCCCTTTCACCAGAAAAATGAAACATCCTTTCCCGGTGGTTTTGGCTGAGTTTAGCCAGCGTATTACATAGGGTCCAGCATTCGCTCAAGGCATTTCTAAGTGCTTGAATCTCTCTCTCTGCATCATGGATGTCCTGGAGAGCTTCACCCATAGTCTGAGTGCTTGTAGACACCACCGAGGCCGCCTCGGCCACCTCGGCCACCTCGTCCGGAATTTGAGCTGTGCCGTTATCCTCCGTTTCTGCAATATCTAGGGCAACGAGTTAGAGGAATAGCCGGAAATAGACTAGTCTCATATTCACCTTCTAGACTTGTACTCGCTCTGCTCCGCCTTCTCCGTTCGTCCTCCACTTCTTGTCGTGTTTGCGCTCGCGGTGTTGTACGCTCTGCAGGTCCTGGCGGGGGAACCGATGTATTGATCGGAGAGGTGAACGCTCCGGACGTTCGCTGTGAGTGTTCAGTCACAATGACTCCTAAGCCTGTTAAACGCTCCCACCGTACCTTGTCATCAGGTAATATATTAGACTCGGGTGTTGTCGGCGACCTGGCAGTAGCGTCCGAGCTATCTGTCGCCGCCGAGGAAATATCGGCCGGAGAAATGACGACCGACTTTCGAGGTTGCTGGAATTTTGCCTGGTCAATGAGTGGCGAAAAAGAACACGGGCTGTCATACTTACAAATGTTTTGAAGTCGGCTGGGGCATGGATGACCGATTGTGGGGCTTCATCGGAGTTTGATCGTGCCCTTGTGGGCACCACCGTGTTGAGTTTGGTGAGCTGACGGATGGTTAAACTACATAATACCTAGCAGTGGATGTATAAATAATGCGCGCCCACCTTTGCTGCACTGCCCTGGCTTGATGGACTGGTAATGTCCTCCATGTCTGGCGACCTTATATCACTGGACTCATCCTCACTAAGAGGATTTTCTTGCGCGTCATCTTCTATCTGCAGGGGCCTTAGCGAATTGATAGTAGAACAGCCCTGATGTTGTTACCTCGGTCGAATTCGTTCCATTGCTATCAACAGGCGAGGGGTCTATATGGGCTGGGTAGGGGCTCGGGGGAGGTTGAAGGTGGTCAGAAGTGGTGCCAGAGGATCTTGGAGGAGTTGCCATCAGTATTGTAACATGGAGTAAAGATGGTGGTACTCTCTCACCTGTTGGAGTACGCATGGTGGGGGAATGAAGCTGGTGAGCTGGGAGAGTCTGTATATGGGCTGAAAGCAGACTTCAAGCCCTGCGTAGGGGATGGCATTAGCTGCGTCACCGTTGCCATGCTCTGAAGTCGCAGGTGTCGTGCAGCGCCAGAGCTGTGCCGCTTGGACGAGTCCTAGAGCAGGGCTCTGTTGGGCGACAAAAAGTTGCCTTGCGAGCAACCAGCTTGTTGGTAGCAAGGCCGACAGACGTGTTGCAGCGACGAATCAGGCAGCGGAGAGATGCGCGGGCGACAAGCGACGCTGCTCGGGAATCTGGAAGGCGAATGGTGCGGTTAAGAAGAAACAATGGCAGCAGCAGAGCAAGCTCGGTGTGGAAGTTGATATAGCTTTGATGAGGCGCTGGCGTTCAGAGTCGAGTTGGTTTGAAAGCAACACCTTCTTTGTGCTTTGTGGTCTCCTTCGCGGCGAGCCGTGGGCCGTGGCCGACCTCGAGGTCCAAGTGTTGGTAACTTACCTAGGTAACCGTGCGCTGATGGCGGCCGCGTCTTGGCTAGGGCAGTCCAATGGGAGTGTGCCGAGGACCAGCACCCCAGGCATCTAAGCGCTGGTGGATGTGCTGAATGTGAAGGATCCGCTCCCTCTCTGCCTGTCGGGCAGGCCCTAAACGATGCCCCCAAGCACTCTAACCAACCTAATAACACCTAACAAAACCAACGGGGAAGACAGCGGTCTGTGTCGAGAGGCCCTGGGCTTGTCGCAGCACCAGCGCAGTGGAGCTGGGAAAGCCACCAACAACGGCGGATGGTGCCGATCTGTATTCGCAAAGTAAATTCTCCGTTGCGCGACTCAGGACTCGAGGGTTTGAGAAACCAGCAGATCCGACACTGGCTTGTGGCGAGTCTACCGTGCTTTTGGAGGGGACTTCTGGGGGGGCATTCGCAGTTTCAGGCTGCTGGATAGGTGGGATATGGGCGTTCGTGCAGTAGCTCGTGCAGAGTGCAGCCGTAGTTATCCCACCACAAAAAACCACCGCGACCACTGCGGCCGCTGCGATTACTGTGTCAATTTGAATACTGCGGCAGCGGGCCTTGGCCGTGCAGCCTTTGCCGAGAGGTCTTCGCCCCATCGACACGGCAGAATCACACCGGAATACGTGGCGCGCTGGCGCCAAACGAACAAAGGCCGTCTGGCCGTCGCCATAAACGCGAGAGCGGCTTACGCGGAACGCCATGGGCCTGGGAGACTCTCCTTGGTATGCAGCTCGTTGACCGACGATGCTGAATACCGGCAAGTGTGCTGTCCGTCATCTTGCTCTTCAAACCCGAGACGCAGGCACCTTTACAACTGTGGCCGATTGAAGGCCAGAATCTTATCGTTGTCTATCTTCAAAGGTGTGGAGCGTCTTCTTAGCTTTTGCAACACTGCGTCCCGCTTGCTGCTTGCTGCGTCCTGCTTCGTTCGCGTTACCTTTTTATCGCTCACCTGCAGTGTGGGATATCGCCCAGGGGATGATTCCTCCAGGCTTTCCTCTGGCAATATTCGATAATCGCGCTTAGCCCCTCGCGCCTCTTCGCTTGCATCTTCCCCATGTTCATCGATGACTCGATGAGCCAGAGCGTTCACGACACGGCTGGCTGACTGGGGTTCTACTTGCTCAACCTTGGTCTACCCTATGCTGCAGCATCTGCGGCAGCTGACGGGCCGCAGAAAAGGCTTTCCAGTTGCGGATAGCTTGACACCACCAACATGTGAACTGGCCTCCAGAGCTAGCAAAGCTAGCCAGATGCGGAGAAGGCGGACTCCGCGTGGCTAAACCTTGTCCGCACATCCTCAAGAAGGCCTACGGTTAGGCACTTGCAGTATGGGCGCTTAATCCAGCTATATCTTTGGCAAACCCCATGCACATGCCAACAATGCTTCTCTTTTCGTCAAATTACCTAAGCTACCTTCGTAGACTAATTCTCTACATGTCACTGCTACATCCTTGTCTTTAACAAGTCTGCATTCATGTACTGTTTGTTCCGCCTGAGGTTACGACTGCGATATCCGAAGCTCCGCTGGCTTTGTTCCACACCTGGACTTACGGATTGAGAGGCGTTATAGTTTAGAAATCTCTTTATGGTAATTCGACGCCCTAACTTTTTTTCATTATCTGCTGAAGAAAGGTGGGGCTGGAAGCGCTGGTCGTAATTCGACAATCCGAATTCTCTTGTTGTTCGCCTGACCGTTCAACTAACTTCAAGCTCTCTTCTGCAGAATTAATATATTACCCCACACACCCACAAACAGCACTCCTAGCAGCTAACCCGCATCGTTTAACTTACTGCATATTGAGGTTCCACGCCACCAACACTAATCTTACCAAAAGAGGCCATGCAGATGCTTTGATCTCCCGCTACTCCTCGTGCATGTGTTGTTCTCCGTTTAACTTACCTCTCCTGTGTGGACAAATTCCAAAAGCGCCATGGACATGGTGGAAGCATGAGGACTTCAAGCCTTCCAACTCCTAGTGCGTTCCTCAAGGAATAACCATATGACGGGCTTCCCAACACTGCCACCCTTCGCTTGCAAGCATTTGCTTCCAACAATCCACGGCTGAGCAAACATCCATCAATACTGCCTGCTTCAAAACCATGCCCAATTTCTGAAAGTCTTCCTTGCACTCTGTGCTCCTGTCTCTTCCGGATTCTCCCAGGTACCAATACTCAAGTGATCCTTGAATAGCCTATCGCAGAAATATCCCGTGATTTTGTATGAGAACTGTCTAAAGTTATTCGCTATCTATGGTGTCGTACTATAAGTGAAGCTCTTGCACTCGGAATTCGTCCACAGACCTTCTCCCATCTCGGATGGTGTTCATCCCGGACGCTGATAGTCATTTGGCAGACATTCAACCACGACATTGGACCCTAATACCTCCTTTCGACCGATCCCTTGCCCTCCTGATTAATAAAGAGCTATAAGATGCTGGTACTAGGACCCTGACTATTAGAAATGAAACCTGTCACTCCCCAAAACCAACACTGGTGGATTATAAGGAATGAGCTACTTGAAGGCCTCGCCATATGATGCCCGTCTTAGATAATTGTCTTCCTGTTAGGCTGGGTGTTATCTAGGGGTCTACATTCCAGATGGAATCAAAGTGTAAAATCTTCTTCAGAGAACCTCTGGAGTACATGTTCTCACGCCTACAGCTAGCCTCCCAGGAATTATAGTGATTGGGTCATGCTACTCAGCCGTTCGAAGCGTGAGGCACAATCGCTGTCCAGACGGTGCCGTTTTTACGAATATTAAAAATTTAAAACCTCTACTTCAAACTCTACTTGAAGCTCTATACGAAGCTCTAAAGCTCTACTAACATACGGCGTTAATATACTAGGAAGGCTCTATAAACAAGAAGTTCTACACAAACACCTGCACGAATGCCTACATGAATACCTACACGAACGCCTGCACGAACACCTCACGAAGCCCTCCGCAACGCTCCCATAAATGAGCTAGACTGAAAGCTCTACAAAGCTCTACGGCTCTGTGGGGGGTTAAGGAGATCTCCCCCTTAGAGCTCTATATAAGGCTTCTGCTACACAGTGTATTAGCCACCCAATAAATTAGCCACGCAGTAAGGGGGGCCCAAGGGGGCGTCCTCCTTGAGGGTTGATACGGAAGCTCTACACGAAATCGGTTACAAGACCTCCAAAAATAAGCGATATACTCTTAAGGGAAAACTGACCCCACCAAAGTGCATTTCTGCTTTCGAACCTGAGCATACAAGGGCATGCGTGGCGACGTAGCTAAAGATGAAGAAGAACTTACTCCAAGTAGTATTGCGAAGAAAACAACAGTGACCAAAATCAGGTTTACTAGGTCGAGAGATTCCCTTTGTTGAAATGACGAGGTAGCAAACCCTCCATTTCAAACTCGGCGGCAATATATAAGCGCTTCGATCCTGCGATTCTTTTTCACCATGGCCGGTTGTTCACCACCTTTAGCCACTCAGAAGAGGCGCCGTATGCCAGCCCAGACGAAGGAAGGTATGTCGTCGCAACTCTTGCCATACTGCACAACCATTCTGACTTTCGCAGTGCGGGCTATCAGCAAAGCTACGAGACGTAGTGATCGCATACGAGCAGCGATTGAGAAGAGCTCCAAATCTCGGACGGATACTAAACTGCAAGCTCAATACTCAATAAAGCAGGAGGCATGTTGGCACTAACTTTCGTCATTCTCAATGATCTAACATGGCAAAGAATTTCTCGAATCCTGAACAAACCCACTCACGAGCCGTCAAGGCAAAGAAGCGCAGTCGAGGCCCTGAGAATCATACATCGACCGAACGACCAAGGAAGCGTCTACAAACCTAAAACACTCCCCGCACGAAGCAGGCCAAGAGAAAACGGCATCGAGAAGACGAAGTCCAACCCTCTCGCGTCTCACTCGAGTCGTCACCTAAACGACTGCGAACATCTGCGGCTCCTACCCAGAAGACAATCAACGAGGCTCGGATTGAGTTCTGGAGAGAGAAAGGAACCTGGCCGACAGAAGAACAAGAGACAACGATGCGTCGTTTTCGAGAACTTGTTGATGATGCGCGTGCGAGAAACCGATCGCTGAGCCGTAAACGCTCAAATGCCAGCCTAAATTCGGAAACGACCCAGACACAAACTTCAAGCAGCCAACAACCTCGGGATTAGAAGAGTGCCCCATACGAAGGCCGACGGTTTTGAAAACCAGCCATCTGCTAAAACGCAGGGAACGCCAAAATCTCTACCTTTTGGAATTCGTATGCAAATTCAACCCAACACCTAAAACTCTTAATTAAAGAATTATGCGATAGAGAAGAAGCAGATTAGTTATTCCATAGAATTTTGCGATAGTTAAATTCAAGGCGTAATTGCTATTTATTTGTTATCGCGGGCCTAGAATGCGCAAAATACTCGCTTAAAAAATTGGCCGGTTTTCAAAACCGGCGGCCTTCGTATAAGCATCCATTGTTTGAAGAACAACTGAAGGACTGTGGCAGTTTTATTGGCCAGTTTGCAGAAGGCGTTACAGCTGAGAGTAAAGAGCTTTGCCAAACACTCCTTAACGAAACGCAGCTACTTCCTGAACATACCCTCTTCTCTAACAATGTTCTGTTCGAGAAGACATCCGAAAGGATCCGAGGCGAGAACGAGCCTACGCTTTCTCTGCACCATTGCGCCTAACTGACTGGCAATCCCACTAGCACTCCCTAGCGATAAGTTAAATTAGCGTGAGGCTGACGAGGCTGAAGATGATAACTGTTCTTCAAGCACATCATTAACGGCAGTATTCAATTTATTTCTGATTAACCGTTTTATTTTAATTCGTTCCAGCATGATGCAGTCTAGTCTAGTAAATAATTTGCTTGCGATCCATTCGTTTCGCGGGTATAGCTACAACTCCATCCTGGCACTTCTCAGCCGAAATGGCGCTGTTAGTGCCGATTCATGCTTGATCTGTTTGTTTGAGTTTAGCCATTGCCGATAGAAGAAGCCTCCACGGTTGTAACCCACGAATCAAGTGAGAGCACCAACAAGATACGATGAAAGACGAACCCAGATTGGCCAGGACGTGCATGGGAATGCGGCTCTTGAGGCCGCGAATACTCAACTGCAGTACGCCACGAAAAGCCCGATTGCGAAGCTAAAAGCGGTGAAAACAACGGGATATATCAATGGCATGCGGCCATCTTTGTTTCTGACAGCGCGGTCCCTTTAATTCACTCTTCAATTGAAAATATGGCCAATCTACGCCCTAACCAGAATACAACCGCGCCTTCGAACAGTCGGGGATGGGCTGGCACGGCCAACTCTGAGTTGAGGCCTCCTTCTATTCAACCAAAACTCAGTGCTCCCCTCCATTAGAACCTTCGCACAATCAACCGCATCACCTGGCCGTCATTCAACAGCCCCCAAACTATGTCTCCGTAGGAACTTCTTATGATTCGTCGCATCGTCCTTCTGTTCCTCACCACTCCCCGAACCTTCACCCATTAGGATCTCCCTATGATCAGCAGTATCATCCTCCTGTCATTCAACGGCTCCCGAACCCCCTTCCGCTACAGCCTAGTCAGACTAACATCAGTAGCCCGCCAAAGCCTGTGTCAGCACCAGCATACCATCCAGATAGAAACTATGATCAGGTGCCAGAGACAGCACTAGTACCCTCTCGGGTCAAGCCACGGTACCAACCAGCTCCGCCAGCACCAGCATTTTCTCAAAGCCAGGCTATTAAAGTGGAGACGACACAATCTCGGGTGAAGGGGGCAGTATACTCGTCCGAATCCTCGCCCTCGCCGCCGCCGCGCCGCCGCACCCGCGTCAATGGCGCCGCTGTGATCTCACCCCGGAACAAGCGTCAACTTGCGCTTCGCCGCCCGTCATCGACACCGGTTCTTGTGGGGCGCCCGATCAGTGGGTTGCCTACGCACCGCAGGAGGGCTGATGCGGTCAACGATCCCGAATCCGGCTATATTTCCGATTACAACGACGGAGCGCGAGAGGAGTTCGAGAGCCTTGTTCAGCATGAGTTTGAGAGGGCGTGCAATGAAGCGTATAAGCTTGGGCGGGAAGAAGGGTATGAGTCGGGGCTGGAGCGTGGGTATGAGGATGGGTATGAGGTCGGGCAGAAGGATAGAGATAAAGCTGGATATGAGCGGGGACATAAAGCTGGTCATGCTGCTGCGGTGAAGGGTAAAAATACTAATACTACAGTCGTGCAACAGGTATGTCTTGATACTGATCCCTCATATGTTGAATAGTGGATTTTGACGTGCCTAGAAAACGCCGCGGCGGAAGTTTGCCAAGCAGTGGACGAAGGAGGTGACGAAGGAGGTGGCGAAGAATACCTTGAAGAATTTGGCGGTATCAGGGGGCGAGAAGATTGTCAAGTTCGTTCTTAAAAGGATTTTCACGCTCTGAGCATTTGACGGCCTAAAATACTCTGGATCTCTGCCATCGTCCGTATCGCTGAGCCGAGTCTCTTATGTCACCGAGCATTCCACGGACATGATTAAGTGCGCCCCATGCAGAGAAGAATAACTTACTGCTTATGATAGTTGGGGTAATGTAGGAAAAAGGCGGATACATGAGCGCTGAACTTTCTACTTCTGGTTAGCTTTGTGAGTAATTGTAAAGAGAAATCTACAGCTTATACATATCGATACGACCGTCGCAATCCCTTTTAGGAGAAGATAGTTGGATATGGGAGTGATATGCCTCAATGCAATCGGAATTGAAACGGTTACACACTGGCTTCCGCGAGCCGAGTTCATCTTAATCTAGGCACGGTATCGTTCACCGGCTACGATGCCAGTTTACCAGGCTAGTGGTTCTATTCTCCTGGCTCATTTCATATCTTAACATATTGCAAATCTCTTTGGTCTGTTCAGGGAACAAGAGAGGCGGCTTCTGGTGTGATTGAGATTGGGATCGGGATTCAACCCGTAACAGATTCGAAATCTTTCTGTAAGATCAGTGCATGAGAAACTTTGGTAATGGACTTGCCTACTCCGTTTCATGTCTGAACAATAGGGTATCTGAGTCCCCATTTTGATGGCTTACACACATCAGTCATTCCACCATCGCCCTCTCAGATCTTTGCCTTGCAACGAAAAGCCTAGAGATGGTTTCAGAATCGGCAAATCCTTACACTTCAATCAACCCCTCGATGAGCAAAGTCGGCGAGAAGGAGCTGTGAAGAATGGGATCCGGCTTCTAGACTATGCAGTTCCTGAAATCGAGTCCTTCAACTTTTCGTCCCACATTCAATGGAGAATAGCCCTAGATATATGGGTGAAAAGTACCCTCACATAAAGTCCACTCCTGTTCTTGAACAAGAAAAACACATGGGCATAATATGAGCGATGAGTAAGCGTCTTAGTCGTGGCTGACCAGGGCTAAGCTCATCCTGAGTAGACTTAAGCAGCCCTGAGTAGACTTTAGTAGCCTTAAGAAAGCACAACCAATGCCTCAGCGAGGCCTGGTGTCAAACTGGATCGGAGTTCCTTACTACCATCTTACTACTGTCTTCAAGACTAGAACCCTATGTCTCACTACCCCGCTACTTACCTCGTATGTCTCATCGAATGTCTCATCGAATGTCTAAATACCTGTTTCCATTACAGAATAACGACTACATCGTCATTCTATTTGCAACCTATTTGTCACCTATCTGGTGTATATATAGAGGCTCTAGAAGCCCTCTTTAATAAACAGAGTTCTCATACCTAATTGTCCGTTCGACACCTGGTTAGGACTGATTTTGGACCTGGGCGGGTCTAAGGGGTCCCAAAACGGGGACTTATGCGCTTATAAGGTTGTGCCTTCTCCTATTGTGATTAGTCTGACTTTTCGCCCATGAATTTTTGGAACACCTAGTTCCAGCCCTACATACCTCTAAGTGTAATACCTCTAAGTGTAATGTGGTAGGCTGCCCACTAATTCTATTAGGTTTTACCCCACTAACTTAGAAGCCTCCCCTCTAGTACTTTAGAAGGGGCCTGAATATCAAGAATGAGAGGGCTGTTGAAGCGCATCCTTAAATTATACAGAGTGAGGCCTCAAATCCCGAAGCATTCCAGAAGCATTTCGGAGCAAGACCGCAAATCCAGAAGCCATTTGGGACTACCACTGTACTTTAGAATATCTTATAATCCACTTTTCAGTTTACCGATGTAGGCTTGCTACGTGGATTAAGGCAAGCTGTGTGAGGTGAAGAAGGTGTATATGCAGGCGGTGCAATGCTACGAGGAGGTACTTGGACCAAAGCACACGTCGACGCTTATGACAGTTAACAATCTTGCGCTCAAGAAAAGTTATGTTGAAGGGGTCTTGGCGGGGTGTATGTGGGGAGGCGGCCACCAGTCCCACTACTGTAATTACATGGAGCTTGGCCGACTGTTTTAGCCGTTGATGATGTTTCATTCACCACTGAGACCATCAACCTTCCCTTTAAGAGATCATTTATTTTCCGGGCACTATAGGTCGTATCGTGAAAATTATAATCAAGGACTCTACAGACTGGATTGAATTATATCGAGCTCTACATCATGTCAACCGCGTCTTCGAAGCCACCAGGCTACACTATCGCCTCCTTAGTAATGGGCGCGACTGGATTCAGCGTGGTGACATATGGCCTAGCAGTATCAGCCTTTGAAATCTTTACATCTGCCACCAGTCTAGGGAAGAATACGGGCGTTCTTTAAGCACAGCTCCTGATCCAAGAGCAGCTCCTGCAACGTTGGGGTGACGGCCTGCAGACTTGCTGATAAGCAAGCAGGAGACCTTATTTTGGGCAAGCAAGCAAGCAAAGGAAGGGCTTGCTTGCTTGCTTGCTTGCTTGCTTGCTTGTTTATTGCTTGTATATAGTTAATTTAGTGGTAGCAGTGGTTGGTAATAGACCTTTAGTTTTTTTGGTGGCTGAGGAAATGCAAATGGTGCAAACAAGCCCTTTTAGGCAGCCGCTAAGCCTATTTAAAATATTTTTCCGCGCTGACCTAAAGTCTCGTGTAGCTTAGACACCTTCCTCTCCTTATCTTCCATACCATGCCGAGATCGCGATATACGCGCTGCCTTTACCGCGTCTGCCTTATAAACTGCCTCTAAGCGGCGCGAACGAGCTTACAATTGATTGATGGTGGAGGAGCTTGGTGGGCAATATACTGCAGCTGGGCGGAGCCACGGCAGATTTTCTATAGAACTTCTAATTTTAGACTGTCTTGGCAAGCAATTAACAAGCAAGCAAGCAAGCAGACGTGATTTTGAGGCCAACAAGCAAGCAAGCAAGCAAAGGGGTGTTTTGCTTGCTTGCTTGCTTATCAGCAAGTCTGACGGCCTGGGACTTACCAAAGGCGAAGACGAGCTCGATGTGAGATTAAAGACAGACGAAGCTATTTCATGCAATAGTGGCGGCCTTAAGTGCCATCAAAAAACTACTTCTGGATATCGACAAGCTGACGACCCGATATGGTGTGCAAAGTATCGAGGATCTGCCATCCGGCGCTCTGATGTCTGAGCTCCGTTCGACCAAGCTCCTCGAGGGCGAGGCTCTCCTGCGCGAGCACGAGAAACGAACAGAAGATGCGGAAAAGACCCAAAAGACAATTGGAATTATGAAGAAGCTCCGCTGGGCCATTGTGGACAAAGAGAAGTTTGAGACTCTGATCACCGAGGTTTCGAAGTTCATAAATGACCTGTACAGCTTGATTTCTCCCCTAGATGCTAGGATTCTTGCTAAAGCCGTTGCCGGGGAACTTCTTAGGACGACAAATCTGCAACGTGTTACTGATATCCGGAGCGCGGCGCAGGGCACCAGAGAGGACGTCGCAGCTCTAGCGACGAGGCGGAGACGGGCGCTACTGTCCGTCCAGAAGGGCCAGAGTATACCGAAGATGATGCTTCCGGGTGGGTGCAAGTCATTGAGCGAGTCCAAGACGGCGGATATTGGGAACAGAATAGTCGCAATCTACCAGGATGAAGATGGCATCGCAAAACACGTAATGGTCGAATGGAAAGCACTACCTGCAACTGCTTCGGAGTCCGGACCGCGAGAGATCGCTCATCAATCAACGCCTGAACAATCTCGCCTATTTCCTTCACCAAGAAGACGACGACAGAGACACTGGGGCTCTTCAATGCACCGGCATAATCAACGCGGGCCAAATAGAAGATCAGATCAAAATTGGGCTCGTTTTCGAGCTACCCAACTTCACATCCTCCGGCTCTTTGCCATTGTGTCTCTCCGAGATCTTACCAAAGGATGATGACGGTGATTCCTACGACGAGCTAGATCTCGAAGACAAGTTCCGCCTTGCACAGATGCTGTCGCAGACACTGTACTCCATTCACGTCAGCAACTGGCTTCACAAGTCCATCAGCAGCGCAAACGTGGTCAGCTTCCCCCCTAGCAAGAAATCGAAGAGCACAAAGTTCTCAGTGTCTTCGACGTTCCTGACGGGGTATGAGCTCGCGCGGCCGTCAGGACTTTACGAGGTCACGGTGGGCCCTTCGGGACACGCTCTCAACCTGTATGTGCACCCTGTATATCGATCAGGCAATGTGAGGTACTGCCGGATCTTCGATATCTACAGCCTCGGCGTAATACTACTCGAGATCGGGCTCTGGCGCCGCGTTGGGTCCGATCTGGACGTGCGGCAGAGCCCGGCTCGCGTGCAGGAGATACTAGTCCAGGCATGCAAAGAAGAACTCGGTCCGGCGATGGGATGGAATTACAGGGAATTGGTCAGGCGTGCTTGGAAGGCGACTTTCCGGTGCAGGGACTGAATATATACGGCCACAGAAGGGTTCCAGGATCGCGGACATCTCAAACGTTTGCAGGTTAAACGGGGGAAGTGTGAGCCATGCCACAAACGGTCGAAACCAATCGGGACAGTCAAGTGAACGGAACTCCTTCAGATCCTCGGGACTCAGGCGCTCCTCCACCTGGGGGATAATTCCTCGCTCCCCTGACAGTACATTAGGCATACGTAGGTGGCATACATAAGCCATGAAGGCAGTAACCATCTGGAAGAAGAGCCATTGAGAGTGGCCATTCCGGAAGTTATATGGCGAGCCCATGGCAAAATTTTCTCTGATCAGTGTGCGGAAAAAAACTTGGAGCAAAGGAAGTCCCGAGGGGTGGGTAGCGCGATATGTTATTGCCAAACGAAACCACTCCTCGAGATAGGCAAGAGGAACTGCTGAGGTGTCGGGTTTAGAAGCTCCCGGTAATCTCTGCGTTATCCGGTCGAATATGATACCAAGCGTCCTCAGCTTCTGCCTGTTTGAAGATATCAGACATTCAGTTGGCAACTTATGACACGACCAAGTCACAGGAAACTCTTGCCCAGAGTAAAATTAACCTTCAGACCTGTAAGTCGGCAACTAAGTCGGATATTGTAACACTGTTTTCGGAACCGTGACGGACTTGGGTTTGTGCACTAGCTCCTGACCAGTAATGCATAAGCAATCGAATTGCACTATGGATCGAAAGATAAAATTAACGGTCAGGTCGAAGAATATAGTCTCAACCGGTTTTTCGTAAGTCACCTCGATCTCAAAATCAAATGAGCGGACCAGACCAAGAACTCCGAATAGTCGATCAGCTTCAAGCGTTGTATCCGCCTGAATTGTGAGGTTCACTAGTGTCCAAAGTGAAAGGGTGTAACTAGCTCTCAGCCCCCAGAGAGGTTTGATGGCAAGAAGGAGCGTTTCGATAGTAGGAAACTGAGAGAGCGTCTTGTTCAATGTCTGCCCACAACCTCCTAGGCCAGCGTATTTTTGCACAGTCACCGCGGCTTGACTAGCCTGGCGAAACTCTCCCCCATCCATGAATTCGTTCCCGCACCCGATAACAAGTTTGGAAGGAAGAGCGAATTCTTGTTTGATCCAGACCCTCGTCCAATAGGGCCTCCTTAGGACTTCCTGTAGCGCTTTTAAGCTAGACTGGGTCGCTTCGTTCTGTAGGACAGAGGCCAGAATGTGCATGGACCATTGGTAACGCTGTACTTCCAGTTGATAATTCGTTTGATCATCTACATCGGAAGACACGACACATTTTGTCCAAGAGGGTATTGGTTTCTCCTCCGGTATCGGCTTTGGAATGACTAGAGTTATTTGTTGATGAGGATGCGTATCTTTGTTGTTCAAGTATTCTCTGTGTTTGTGGTAGTTGTGGTGAGAGCATCCCACACTTAAGATGGGAGATGTTTGGCGAATTTGCTATCGCCGGAGAAGATGGAAAGCAGCATCACTGTTGCCCGCAGCCGGTCCTAACCAGGCTATGGTTTGACTAGATCTAGAGTAGATTTCACCCATCAAGGGAATCTGAGCCACCTTTTCATTGGTGTTCTCCTGGTCTATGCAGAGTGCGTCAATCCAAAATTTCTCGTTGGCATAGTGGGTGCGGAGTGCCCAAAGGGCTTCGCACAAGCTTTCCGTGATCGCCAGCGGGACATTGTTGACGAAAATGGACCTTAAACGGTCAGGTTTACCCCATAGATAGGTAGTCCGGTGTAGTTCGGGGCTGTGTCTAGGGCAACAACGCGCAATTCGCAATCGATATTGTGCTTTTCTTATCTACTGCGACTCGCTTCCGGATAAGGCTTCCCACACCAAAATATTGTACTTGCATACAAATCCTTATACAAATCGAAAATTACCACATACGCATACTTTTTGTCACTATTTTCTTACCATGGGCTCAGGGCTTCCTTCCTACCGCATTTAGCAGATCTGCGTCGCCTTATACTACAGTTGGGCAGTTAAATGGATCGTTGCAGCCACTCAAGTACTGTTGGAAATCAAGGATTATTACCGCGGTCACGTGATGATTATATAACCATACTAGTACAGAGGATGCCCCGCATCCTCTATGCACAATACAATCAACTTACATTACACAATGCACCGCTTATATTTCAACAAGTACATCGAGCGACAATATACCGCATTAGAACGTCCTTAGATGTATAGGGGACTCCTTACCCACCAAGCCTTGCTAAAATAGGGAGGCCTCGGCTCCTTACTGCTTTGCATAAGAAGGTTCACGATAACTAACGTCATAGTATTAAGTTAAGCTCTTATTAATTTTACAGGCTCTGCTTGCATTTCTTACCAATCACCCAACTGCCTTTCTTAATAAAATGGCCTAGTTCTTATATGACAAGTTTAGTATAGTTGCAGGCCTCTCAACTATCTAAAAGACGCCCTCGCGCATTTAGTAGAGCAGAAAGGTTATACAGAGGAAAGCTATCAAGCGGGCAGAAGATCTTCGTTCTCTATAAAAGGGACGTTAAATTATATGGGATATTAATAAGCTAGTGTTTATTAACGAATCAGGGGCCAATAAGAGAACTAGGTATAGGAAGTTTGGGTAAAGTCCTACCAATCTACCTACAACTAAGGTCTCTTCAATTCAACGCTCTAAGAGGTAGAGTATACTACCTGCCTACGGCTATAATGGCTTCCTTAAGGGGACGTTAATATATCAAGGCTCTATTACTGCCGAAATATTTAACGCTTAGATTAAGATTACAGTTCTACCGCAGTATGCACCTGGTACGATTTTAGTTATAGATAACGCATCAATTCATAGGAATAAGGTAAGGAGCCAAATTGGGTAAGTATATATATATAAGAGTTAACAGGAAGTAGGAGCTCCAAGCTCTCTACAAAAGAGCCAGCATCTATATAGAGTATCTTCCGCCATACTCTCCAGAGTTCAACCTAATTATGTAACGGAACCTTGTAGCAAGAACTACGGTGGGCTCGTTATTGGGCTGGGTATGTAGGTATAAACAATAAGTCAACAACGTAATAACAACTGGTGGAGTAGTTGCCCAACAGATTAACTCCAATTGTATTCTGAGATTCACTACGAAGAGAGAACTATCTGGGTAGGGACTGTGGTCCTTTAAATACACAACCGTACGCCTAAGAAATCCCTTCGCTCCATGAGGTACGTGTGCTCTGTCTGCTCTGTCCCACAGATCACACAGATTACACAGATCACACAGATCACATCACGTGACCTCGGCTACCATTCCTCGTCACATGGTTCCACCGGATCCATCCTAGACCGTGCCTATATCAACCAACTAGCTTCCGCCGACTCTTCTCCTAGTAGTCGTAACATCGTACTTAAGCTGTCCGTAACAAATTAAGCTCTCTTTTCACGACCTTAAGACGTAGATTCGATATAATATTCACAGTCTTGGTAACTATATAGATTTTAGAAACTTTTTACGATTCGGCCTACAAAATATAGGTAATTGCATAGCTATACAATCGCATTTCCGGCACGCAGGCTATCTAGTAGTTAACTAGTTGGTTTCTTCTATATATAATTAGGTGTAAAATATACCAAAAGAGTATAGAGCCTACCTTTATTTATTTTAAGCCATAAAAAGTATACGCATGTAGTAATATTTGATTTGTATAAGGATTTATATACAAGTACAATATTTTGGTATAGGGAGCCTTATCTAGAAGCGAGTTGCAGTATAGTCGCTTTAGAAAAGGACGGGTTTATGTCAGAAACTATAATCTAGTACAGAAATTTGCTAAATCCTTACCTGTTTAAACCACTTTTCTATACCCGCGTATGCCACCACCTATCCTCTATACCAATACATCGCCGTTGCCTATTTTTTGAAGCTATTTAAAGCCTATATTTTTTCCTATTATAGTGTAACGGGTGCTCCTGAAAGGTACATATCAGATAAGACAGATAAAGGTTTCACTAATATCCCACTAATGTCCCAGAGGAAACATGGTCAGATAGACAAGGGGCAAAGGGTTTTACTAGTGTCTCAAAAGGATTATATAGGGAGCTGGTTCTCCTCTAGAGAAGAACCAGTAATTAGTCTTTAAATAGAAGAGTTTAGAAAGCATTTGTCCTTCAATACATAAAGCTCGTTCTACCTTTAACTTACCTTCTACTTACCTAAGACTCTTATTCTACACTGTTAATTAGATAATCATACGTTCCAGTTAGACTGGCCTCTTACATATAGTTAGTGCCATGGCACATAGGAGGAAAGCCAAAGCACCTAAAAATACTATAAAGAATACTTCTAAAGCACCTTAAGAAGTAGACCTTACCGCCAAACCTATACCGCCTATATTAATACCTCCTACTGCTATAGAACAGTCTAAAGGCCCTTAAACCTTTTTTTTTTTAAATCTAGCCGTGTACGCTAATAGCATAACGCTATTTACTAACGTTCTACCTATCTTGTTCGGAGTCTTTAAATTCTAGGAGTTTATTGCTAAAAATACACATTAAGCTAGTAAATATTACGGCCTTTATTCCTTCTAGCTTAATTAATTAATTGCTATTATTTTATTATTAAGTCTAAAGGATCTTATAATACCTAAAGAAGTTAATAATGTAGATAAATAGTATAAAGTAGAGGGAATAATAGACACACAATTAAAGTACGCAAGGAAGGTTTTTTAGGTTAATCTTATAGTTAAATATAAGACTGCTACTATACCTATTAACGCGTGTTAGCGACTCAGTCAATCGAGGCACGAGCACGGCATAAGGGACGCGCAAGCCTATACAATTGGTAGTCTATAAACGAGGATCCAAAGCTAGAGAAAGGAAGGGAGAAGAATAGCAGCGCCGTGCAAAGTTTTATGCGGTCCTCTAGTCACGTGGACTCACGTAACTCGGCGTCTACCATAACGTCTACTATAATCCACCGTTTTCCACCAGCGCCGTAACATTACCCCCCCCTCCAAAAAAGCCTGCCCTCAGGCTTTATATGTCCGTATTATGTCCGTGGGATGTTCTTATCTATATGCTTAACAGGTAGCTTATTATCTTCACTATACTAGCACTCCATCTACTTGTCTAGATACTTTGGGGGTCCTAGCTTATTAGGGTATTAATTATAGAATTCTTTAAGCTTTTAGGGGCAACCTATAAAGTTCCAGGCGGGGTACCAGGTTAGGTCTAGATCATAACCTTTCTATTAGATACAGTATTTTAGCGTTCCTTATACTAGTTTATAGGCTAGTATTTTATTAACTTCCTATTCATCATCGCCATTAACTTAAATTGGCAGTAAAGGCTCATTCTTTTGTCCAGATAATGGGTTATTTGCAGCTTTCCATAGCTTATCTAGTAAGAAAATAGGGTAGACTTTAATTAAGTCTAGGAGTTTAACCTTATATAAGTTGCCTTCTTTATTAAGGATCTTATACGGTCCTGCCATCTTATAGTCTAGCTTACAGCTAGGCCGTTCTATCTTCTAGTTCTTTATTATAACCCAGACCTTATCACCTACGGTAAAGTCGGGCTTGCGCCTATGCTTATTTATCTGCTGTTCTATTGATTTTTAGGCCTTCTCTAGGTTCTTATAGGCTACTATCTATACTTCTTCTAAGCGTCTAGCATACTGCTGTGCTTCCTTATAAGATAGTTTTTCGTGTATAGTCTGTGGTCCTTCCAGTTTCTTCCAGTCAAAGCTTATATGGAGTAAGTATCCCATTTCTAGCTAAATAGGTGCAAACCCCGTAGAGTTATAGGGTAGGGTTGCCTAGGCGTAGTCTATTATAGGTAATAGTCCGCTCCAGTTGTCCTAAAAGTAGTTAATAAAGGGCCGGAGTCTCTAGTCCAAGTACTAATTTATAATCTCTATCTAACCGTCTATCTAGGGGTGGTATGCCGTAGAGAGCTTTAGCCTAATACCTAGGATCTGGGTGAACTTGTTCTAGAAGGCCAATATAAACTGCAGCCTATAGTTAGATACAATAGTATCTAGTAGTCCGTAAATTCGGTAGACATAGTAGATATACAGTTAGGCCGCCTCTTTAGCATCAATATTCTTATAATAGGGGATTAAGAACGGGCGCTTGCCAAAGCAGTTAACTAGGATTATAACCATATCATATTTATTGCGGTCCGTAGGTAACTCATAGAAGTCTATAAAGATATACTGCTAGGGGCGTTCTGGTATTAGAAGTAGCTTTAATAGCCCTAGGGTCTTATCTCGTGGAATTATAGACCTACGGCAGTTGTCGCAGTTCTGTATATAGCGGTTAATATCCATAACCATTCCGGGCTAGTAGTAGCGGTTGCCAATAATTCTACAGGTCTTATTTTTTCTAGGGTAGGCCGTAGAGACCTAAGTATATGCTTTAGTAATAAGCTAAGTCCGTAAATTCTGTTCCTCTGCTACTACCAGCCGTTCCTAGTGCTTAAGTAGTCCGTTTTTAAGGGACTATGGGCTAGTAGCATCCTTTACCTTTTCGCGGCACTCCTGTAGAGAAGGGGCCGTACGGTTTGCCTGTAGTAGTTTATTAATAAGGTCAAGTTCTATAGAGTTAATAGGGCATATCTTAGCGTCTAAAGGGTCTGTATTTAGTTCTGCCTATATCTAGAGGTTAAGGTGCTTTGGTTATAGTAGTGCCTAGGTCTGTAATAAGATCTTTATAGCCGCCTAGTTACCTAGGTCCTGTTTATACCTTATAAGAGCATCCGCACGGTTCATAGCGCCTAGTCTATACATAATTAAGAAGTTAAACTAAAATAGGATATCCGCCTAGCGTGCCTAGCGGGCCGTAAGGGCCTTAGTTATTATAAAGTATTCTAGGGCCTTATAATCCAAAACTACCTTAATGGGCTTAGGGGTCCCCTCTAGCTATACACACCAGTGCTAAAAGCTAGAGATAATAGCTAGCATTTCTTTGTTATAGATATAGTAGTTCAGCTTAGTATCTATTATAGTCTTTAAATAGTATACAATAGGGTGCCATTCTCCGTCCAGTTGCTTCTGGGAAAAAACACTGGCTATTACACCATCTAAGGTATTAGTTTCTAGCATTAAGGGCCATTCTAGGTTAAAGTAGGCAAGTAGGGGAGCCAATACTAGCCGCTTTTTAAGCTTATTAAAGGCCTACATATATATAGCGTTAAAGTAGAATGGCTGGTCTTTCCTAGTAAGGCAGTTAAGAGGCCAGGCGATCCTGCTATAGTTCTTAATAAAGCATTAGTAGAAGTTACAGAAACCTAAAAATAATTATACCCCCTTTATAGTCCGTGGGGGTGTTTACTAGTTAATTACGGCCATTTTCTCTAGGTTGGCCTTAATTCCGTCTATACTAATAATAAAACCTAGGTACTTTATACGCTTAACACTAAATTCCAACTTCTTAATATCGGCCTAGAGACCAGCCTCGCGGAGCCGTTATAAAACTTTATAGACATACTCCTTGTGTTCCAGCTCATTCTTAGAGTAAATTATAATATCATCTAGGTAGGCCGTATAGAAGTTATTAAGGTAGTTAAAGAGTATATTGTTTATATACCGCTAGTACGTAGCTAGTCCGTTAGTTAGTCCAAAAGGGAGTACCTTGCATTTATACGTTCCGTAACGGGTTTAAAATATAGTAAGCTCCTTAGACCTAGGGTCTATCCTAATTTAGTAGAAGGCCTGGCGGATATTAAGCTTTATAAAGACCCTAGCTCTACTTATTCAGGCAAGAGTCTTATTAAGTAAGGGTAGTAAATAGCGGTCCTTGCGGGTCATATTATTTAGCTTATAGTAGTTAATGCAACAGCGCAGTCCTCCATTTAGTTTTTTGGCAAAGAGAATAGGCAAGTTAAAAGGGGCTTAGCTAGGCTCAATAAAGCCCTTATTAAGGTTGTCAATAAGGTACTGCTTTATAGCCTACAATTTGGCGATAGACTGCGGGTAGAGAGGGCTAAAGCTAAGGGTGCTTCCCTTGCCTTAATCAATCTCGATCTTGTGGTTATATAGTTAGTAAGGCGGAAGTATATCTAACGCTGCCTTAGAGAATATGTCCTTAAATTTCTAGTGTTAATTAGGCAGTTTTTATTCTACTAGTTCCTTATCTATAAGCTCACTTTCCTGTCCGCTAAGCTCGCTTTCCTTTTCCTTAAGCATTTAATCAATTTCGTATAGGCTAGTCGTAAAGGTAATAGTATTAGGCTAAACTAAGTTCTAGTAGAATCCTACAGCGCCAATACAGCAGATATCGACTGGTGGGAAGTCCATAGGTTTCTTTACAGACGCTCATCAGGCCGTATCTTATGGTATAGGGTGTATAGTCTTCCTCAGCTTATATTCCATTTTCCATAAGTTATCCTTCCTATCTATTAGCTTAGTATAGCGTCTAATGTCCCTGGTTTTCCTTTAGGGCTGCGTAGGGCCTAGGTTCTCCGTAGGGGGCTTAGCTAGGTCATTACTAACTTCCTAGGTCTCTAGTATAGATAGTATAACATACACAGTCTAGGGGCGGCGTAGTATACGGATCCGTTAAGGATTAAGATATATATCCTTCTTAAAGGCCTGGTCTCTGCGCATAGCATCAGCCTGGTAAATAGTATTAATCTAGGGCCGTATAAGGTTTTCCATTATAATACTGATTTCTTTTATAAAGGAAGGGGTTAGGGGTAGGGTTTTAGGCCAGATAAGCCGTCTATTCCGTACATCGAGCTATAAGCCTAAATAGGCTAGCTATTTTCTCCCTATAATTATATCGTGGCTCCCGAGGTCCGTAATAAGAAAGGGGATGTTATACTACCTTTATCCATTAATGCAGAGGTAAATCCGCAAGATAGTCATAATGGGTGGCCCTATTCGTCCGTTGTACCCGCGAATAGAAATTGGTTTAGGTAGTTCTTTAAGGGGTGCATTTAAAAAGTCAGCCAGCTTTACGGCACACTAGGTATCTATTAAGGCAAAGGCATTTGCTTCAGAGTTAGCTAAAGCAGAGGTTAAAACTTAATATCTATTACGGAATAAGGTATAAAGGATAGTGCAGCTTCTTCCACTAACTAGCCAACCTAGATTAATATATAATATATTAATCCCTTTTAACCCTAAAGAGAAGTCTTCCTCTAGGGTTCCTCTTTTTCCAACTCCGCACTATCCTCCTAAATCAACAGAACCTCGCCCGTTTTTGCCTTTATCTAGCAATTCTTTGCAAAGTGGTCTTTCTAGCCATATAAGAAGCAAGCTCCTTAATTGCTAAGGGCCTGTTTACAGGGGTTGTTATATATGGGCCAAGTGTGCGCTAGACCTGTAGTAGGACTAGCTGCATAGCTAGCTGCTAAATTAATGGCAGGCTGTACGGCTGGTGCCATAGGAGTTGCAGATCATGCTAGGGTGTTACGGGCCATTTATAAAGTGCTTATAGTCTAGTTTAGAGAGTTTCTAGCTTTATACCGCTTAGATCATGCCTTAATTTAACAGAGGCCTTAGTCAATAGCTAGGCAGTAGTCCGTAAGTACCTTTAGCGTCTATATAGTAGTAAAAACTGGCAGTACGGCGCGCTGTAGGTCTAGGGTAAGCTTGTCAAAGAGGTCTAGTATTAGGTCTTTATAGGAAATTTGGGCTTAACCGGCTAGGCATAGAAAGCGGGTCTAAAAGGCTAAAAAGGTCTCCATCGTCTTTATATTAAGAGCTTTATAATTAAGGCGGGCGTTCTATGTCTTAAAGGGGTCCTTGTAAATAGAAGACAGGTAGTTAACTATCTCTTCTTTAGAGAGGAAGGGGTCTGCCAAGTCCTAGGCGTATTACGGACGTAGATGCATCTATACATCCCCGCCAGTACGGCCAAAGACGTAGGCCATTTTAGCTTAGGTAGTAGGGAAGTGGTCCATATTAACTTTAAGCTTATCTTGCAGTTAAAGCTTCCAATTATTAAATATAGGGTTAGTTCCGTCTGTAAGCAATAGGGGGTCCACAACCTTCGCGGACCGCGACGATGCTAATACTATACATTAGGCTAGGGTCTTAAGGACTATAGCAAGTCTCTAGGTGTCTGATGACTCCTTACTAGGTATAGGGGTGTCTCTGGTTTCAAGCAGCTCTCAAAGCCGTTTAATTTCAGTATTAGCTACTGCGAGCTCTTCCTAGGGGGTTAAGACGGCAACTATTTCACTATTAGAGGTATTTGCGGGTCCTATAGCGGCTTTGCCGGCTGCTGTATTTCTTGGCATAGTGGTAGGGGTATTAGGTAATTTCCGGTGTTTGTTTATTTTCTAGGGGTTCTAGTCCATGCGTATCCTATTCTTAGGTTTCACGTTCTGTTCGTGTTTTTTTGGTTCTTAGGGGTCTGTCCTATCCTTATAGTCCTAGTAATATCCTTGGGGTCCTATTCTATATTCTTTATAGATATATTTGAGTTCCTTCTTAGGAAGAAAGAGTAGTTAAGCTTTAGATAATATTAGCGACTTAATTAATCAAGGCACAAGCACGGCATAAGGGACATACAAGCCTGTATAATTGGTAGTCTATAAACGAGGATCCAAAGCTAGAGAAAAAAAAGGGAGAAAAATAGCAGCGCCATGCAAAGTTTTATGCGGTCCTCTAGTCACGTGGACTCACATAACTCGGCGTCTACCATAACGTCTACCATAATCTACCGTTTTCCACCAGCGCCGTAATAACGCGTCTACTAAAGCTAGAGGTGCTAAATTCACTACGGCTATTAATGCGGCTATTAATATACGGCTTTAAGCGGTAGGTTTTCTAACTAAAGTAGCGGCTAATAAGGAAGTAGAGTTCTCTAATAAGGATTATAAAGGTATAGTAGAGGAAGTTATTAGTAAAAAGAAGAAATTAACTACTACTAAAATATAAAAAGAGGCTGCTAAATAATGTAATTATAAAGAAGCTAAAGGCAAGCATCTATACCTACTACTTAAACGCCATTGCTGCCTTTAATAGCACTATAAGAACAAAAAGTATGGCGTTATATACTATCTTAAATTTAAATTAAAGTACTACCTATTAAATTATTACCACTAGGCGCGCTAGTTGGAAGCAATTAAGTAAAAAAAAGCCATGCTTAATATGCTAGATCTACCGCTACTGTTAAAGATTAGGTATAGTAAATGTGTTATAGACAGCTTAAGTACAATATTACAACTACTTGGAGAAGAGTTGGAGGAAGCTAGTTAGTTAATACAGGTACAGTCTAGGATGGATCCGGTGGAACTATATAACAAGGAATGGTAGCTAAGGTCACATAATGTGATCTATATAATCTATGTAATCTATGTGATCTATATAGAGTATACAGAGTATACGTACCTCACAGAGCGAAGGGATTTCTTAGGCGTATGGTTGTGTATTTAATGGACCATAGTCCCTACCTAGATAGTTCTCTCTTTATAGTAAATCTTAGAATATAATTGGAGTTAATCTATTAGGCAACCACTCTACTAGTTATTATTATATTGTTAACACTGTTCTTACCTATATACCTAGCCTAATAATAGGACCTACTGTAGTTTCTACTACAAGGTTCCATTACACATTCACTACTAAGGTTACGGTATTAAATAAGGTCGAATAACATGCCACCTAAAGCACCAGTTATAATAACGTTAACGGCAGCTACGACCTTAGGGTTAGGAGATACCAATATAGCAGATACGGATTCTTAAGTAGTTACATAAGGTCAGTTACAGGAAATGGTTAATCGCTTATAGGATAATAGTAGGCTACTTAAAGAACACATTAATGGAATTAAAGCAGTAAAGGTTAAGTTACCTTTAATCAAACGGTTCTTAGGAGAGAAGTTAAAGCTTAAAGGGTTTTTTACGCAGATGTATTTTAAGGTTATATAGGAAGAAGCGAAGTTAGCAATACCTACGGATCAGGTAGCATACGCAGGACTATTCTTAACAGGATGAGCTCTAGAGTGGTTTAAGCCTTACCTTACAGAGATATAAGCAAATAGTATAACGACTACTAACCCAGACATACGGTATGTGTTTATAAGTTGGAACGGATTTGCAGAATAGTTAATGCAAATATTTAGAGACCCTGAAGTAACTATAATAGCAAAACAAAAACTTCAGAACTTAGTATAACGCACTTTAGTAATTAAGTATACAACGCAGTTTTAAATACTAGCTATATAGGTTAAGTAGAATAATAGGGCGCTTATAGCACAGTATAAGTAAGGACTTAAGGCTAAAGTCCAGGACGTAATTATCCTAATAGAAGATGCGGATACTCTAAGAAAGTTAATAGACTAGTTAATAAAAATCAATAATAGGATCTATCAAAGGGAACAGGCTAAGAAGGGTTAGGATAGAGTTTCACAGTTATATAAGGCGCAGAGTACGCAACAACAGACACAGAGTTAAAAACTATGGAATAGCGCAGAGCTAATGGACCTAAGTAGTACCAAAGAAACCTAAAGGTGGGAAAAGAAACTATAGAAACCCAAAGGTTAAGAATTTAGTAATTAAAGGACCTAGGAGCAGAGGCTAAACCAGGGATCTTAGTAGTAGAAGATGTTTAGGCGGACTCCATAATAAGAAAAATGGTTTAAAGATAGGGCTTGCATAAATTGTGGAAAATAAGGTTATTTTGCCAGAGACTGTAGAGGTGGTTAAAGTAATTACGCAGTAAAGGGAACCAAGCCAGCAGACAGCACGTATATATAGAGGGATAATAGTGCACTACGAGAAATAAAAGAGTGTTTAATTAATAGTTTCACGTTTTGTTATAATAACGCATGCCAAATTTATAAAGACGCTAAGTACGGCGCAAGCTATTGGCTATAGGAGCCATTGTTATCTAAGTTTAAAGGAACTAACAAACCAGCTCACAGATCGGACATTAAAGACAATAAATTTAACATAGGTAAAGCGTTTACCAATAATAAGGCAACAAAGGCAGCTTACTAGAAGCATATAAACCTTAGAGAAGTTAAAACAGAAGCAGAAACTAAGACCATCACAAAACAAGGTTTAGTAACAGGTATTATAATACCATTAGATACAATTTCTATCGCTTTATAAGATAAAAGGAGTAACGTTTAAAAGAAACTAAGCAAGCAGACAACTGCTAGTGCTAGCTCATTACTTAATAAAGGCAAAAGGCTACAGGTCCAAGACTCTTAGGATAAGATAAGGAAGGCTCTAGACTTATAAGGTGCAATAAAGACAGCTCCAGAACCCATAACGGATAAAAACCAATGGGAAAGAGCAGCGACTTAGTTTAGTAACAAACAAATAAGTATAGGACGCAAGTTTAAGAACCAAGAGTTTGGGGAACGAATAAGAACGTTATTAGGTAACCAAGATTTCGAAAAACGAATAAGGGCTATAGCAGTTCCAAATAAACCTAGTATTCAGCCTAAAGATTAAAAAGTTAATATAGTGATTAAGAAGCAAGACGACTTCAAGAATCCAGCTGTAAGACGTAGAAAACAAGAAACTATAGATAAGTTCAGGATAAGAATTATCATATAGCAAGAGCAAAAGCTAGACAAGAGGTCAGCTATGCCAGGTTATATAAGGGATAGAGCACCCGTATAAAGAGTTACTAATAGGCCAAGTGCAGGGACACTTAGGGCAAAATGGTTAGATAAATTAGAACAAGAAGAGGATCTAGACATTCTAACCAGATTTAAAGAAAGATATACCAAAGGATATTATAATATAGCGATAACAAGGTACTTTCTAATAGATAGACCATACACACTAAACCAGTTATACGGAAAGTGGTATAGGCAACGACATAACAATAAATGGGAAGACTTTTATATGTGGCTAGATAAAAAAGTTGTCCAAGACTAACCTATTACGGAAAAGCGCATAAGTTATATTAAAGGGGTATTAATTATAACGTTTAGGAACCTAGAAGAAGGATCTAGGGACTAGAGAAGTAAATAACAAATCTTAGTACCTATAATAGAGATACCAATGGTTAGGTTAACTAGGTATAGGTTTAAACTTAAGGATAAAGATAAACTAAGAGTAGACCCAAGTCACTTAGCGTATTATACACTATTATAGATAGCTTGTATGGATAACACCTATAATATATATAGAGCACTAAAAGATAAGAACCAGAAGTACCTAGTAAGGATATATTGGGTACCTAAGGAAAGGCGGTTTAGGAACGCTAAGTATATATATAGATAGCACCCAGTAGAAGTACAAGGTTAAGGAGAATTAACACTTTAACCAGGAAGATTCCTTACGGAAGAATGCCTAGATGGATAATAGTAGTAGGAGTGCCTAGAAAACACTTGTCTATAGTATATAGAGGAAAAGAAACAAACTAAGTATTAGCTAAGGATAGACTAAGTACAAGCAGGATCTAGCAGCCAATAGTTAGGAAAAGGGGAGGCGCACAGGACTAGAGGGAACTAGTATTAGAGCCTTAGACCCTTAAAGAAATTTAAAAACAATACCTAAATTTATAAGTTAAATGGCAGGATTAGTAGTTTGAAGCGTTAATAAATAGTAGAGTAATAAGGAACCACGTGTCACTAAAAGCAGTGGAAAGAATAGGGTTACTATATAGACAGAAGGAATACCCGTATCCACTTATAACAATTTTAGGAGATTAAATAGCCTACAGAGGAGGCGTTATTAATCTCAAAATAGGACCTATTTAGTTAACTATTAAAGGGAGACCAGTTAGAATATCTTTCAATATCCTACTGTTAGGACAGGATAAGGCAATATTAAGAATGCCTTAGTTACAAAAGTATAATCTAAAGATCAATTGGGTTACAGGTTAGGTCGATATTAGGGATACTTAACAATATAAGATGCGACAGTAAACCAAGTTGGTATAGTACCAAGTTGGAGCAATGTATAAGGAGACTAAGCAAGGCTTAAGTTATATACCAAAGAGATACCACAAGTATAGTAAGAAGTTATAGTTACTAGAAAGTGAGAAGCTGTTAAAACATATAGTATAGGACTATAAGATAGAATTAGAAGAGGGAATAAGTCTAAAGTTCTTTCTAATCTATAAGCTTATTAAAACCGAGTTAGTGGCACTTAAGGATTTTATCCAGAAGAACTTATATAAGGGATATATTAGACCGTTATAGTTATTAGTAGGATATCCAGTATTGTTTATCCTAAAGAAAAACAGAAAACTTAGGATATGTATAGACTATAGACAGTTAAACAGTATTACTAGGAAGGATAGGTATCCTTTACCCTTAATTAGCGAAATCTAAGATAGGATAGGCAATATAAAGATCTTTATAAAGATAGATCTAAGGTAGGTGTACTATTAGATTAGGATTAAGGAAGGCAACAAATAGAAGGCAGCCTTTAGGTTAAAGGAAGGACTATATAAGCCATTAGTTATACAATTTAGGCTTATAAACGCACTAGTAATATTCTAGAAGCGAATTAATAGTGTATTAGGAGAACACCTAGATGAGTTTGTTATAGCATATCTTAACGACATTATCATTTACTTAGAGAATAAGGGAGAACATAGAGAACACGTTAAGTGGGTTTTAAAGAGACTATAGGAAGAACAGATGCTAGTAGCAATTAAAAAATACAAGTTCTTTACAAGGAAAACCGATTTTATAGGATTTATTATTAAACTAGAAAAGATTAGTATAAACCTAAAGAAAGTTAAAGCTATAGTAAGTTGGTAAGAACTAGAGAATATTACGCAATTAAGGTTGTTTCTAGGGTTTTGTAACCACTATAGGAGGTTTATAGCACAATGGTTAAAAAGCATTAAGCCGTTTACAAGGCTAACAAAGAAGGAGGAACCGTAGGTTTAGGGTAGTAAGTAGAAGAAGCTGTTTTAGGAACTTAAAGAGTTGTTTACCTAAGAGCCAGTCCTCAAGATCTATCAACTAAAGTTGGAAACGGTTATTAAGACAGACGTATTAGACTTTGCACTAGGAGCATACTTGCTATAAAAGCACCAGGACGCATGGCATCTAGTAGCGTACTATAGTCGGAAGATAACACCACTAGAGTTAAACTACGACATCTATAACAAGGAGTTGTTAGGTATAGTTGCAGTACTTAAGAAATGGAGAGCATTCTTATAAGGCACAGAGAAACCGTTTATGGTTAAGATAAACTATAAGAACCTTATAGGATTCCTAATAACAAAGGAACTTAACCAAAGACAGGTCAGATAGGCGGAAATGCTTATAGAATACCATTTCGAAATTCAGTATACTAAGGGTACAGACAATGCACAAGTAGACGCTCTAAGTAGAAAGGCTAAACTATAAAATAATAAAAAGCTATTAGGAGCTTTGTTGCAAAGGGATTAAGACGGATTAATCAGGTATAATTATCTAAAAATTGCAGCAACCAAAGAAAGTCAGATCCATAAATTACCAGAAAGTAATTAGATACAGAAGATCTAAGAAGCATAGAAGGAGGATCTAGACTTAAAGCAATATAAAAATAAAGAAGTAACGTATGTGCCTAAGTCTATTATAGAGGAGTTTATTAAGGAATTCCACAAGGGAATAATATAAGGACATAACGGAGCTACAGGCTTAGTGTTAAGACTTTAAAAGGAGTACATTGTTTAAGGAATCTGGGGACTAGCAAGACAAGTTATAAAAAAATATCTAGATTGCCAAAGAAACAAACTAATAAGGTATAAGCCATATGGAGGGCTACAACCTATTAAGACACCAGGAAGACCATAGGAGGTTATATTATAGAACTTTATTATTAAGTTACCAAAGTCAAGAGATCCTATTATAGGACAAGATTATAACACAATTTTAGTAATAGTAGATAAGCTAATAAAGTAGGGATACTTTATAGTATACACTAAAGAGATATTAGTAGAAGACGTCGCTAGAATCTATATAAAGGAAGTATTTACAAGACACAGAGTACCAGATAAAATTATATTGGATAGAGATCCAAGATTTATAGCAGCATTTTAAAAAATATTTCTGGCAGAATAGGGAGTTTGCGCAGCAACTTCTATAGCGTATTATCCGCAGACGGATGGATAAACGGAAAGACTAAACTAGACACTAGAACAGTATCTAAGGCATTATATTAATTACGCACAGAATAATTGGGTATCGTTATTACTAGTTATACAGTTTGCATACAATATAACACCATAAGAAGAAATAGGGATATTACCATTTAAGGCAAATTACGGGTACAAGCTAAGAACGTCATTATTACCACACTAAGTAAAGAAAATAAGTAGCACAGCTAAATAAAGAATGGAGACATTAATAAATCTTTATGCAGACCTTATGGAAATTGCTAAACTAGTATAGAAGCAAATAAAAAGGTACTATAATGCTAAGAGATCTAAGGGACCAGATCTAAAGGAGGGAGATAAAGTGTGGCTACTACACAAAAATTTTAAGAGTTAACAGCTAAGCAAGAAGTTAGACCACGTTAGACTAGGACCTTTTAAAGTTAAGTAAGGAATTTTATTAGTTACGTATAAGTTAAACCTACCAGCCAAAATAAAGATCTACCCTATACAGCATGTCGCGATGCTAGAACCAGTATATAGAAATATTAAGCCACTAGTTTACGAGGCAGACACATACAGAGGATAAGAAGAAGATAAATGGCAAGTTTTGAAGATTATTAGTTATAAGGACGTAGATAACGAAACGTAGTATAAAGTAAAGTGGATAGGCTATAGTAAGACTACCTAGGAACTACTAAGCAACCTAGAGAACGCTATGGGAAAGGTATAAGAGTATTAGAAGAAAGTAGGTTAGGTAATATTAACAAGGAAGGATTGCCAAAAAATGAGTTACCTAAGGGGGACCTAAGAGGAGCAATTGCCGAGCTACTTAAAGTTGTTTCCCTTGCAGGAAGAGAGCCAGTCCTTTTATTACCTAGCTTGGACAGACCCTGTTAAACCAGTTTCTACTCCTTGGAACGGACCTTCTTACAACCCTTCTTAAGACGAAGAAGACGCGCCGAGGCAGATAAGTACGCCTCGTAAGCAGCATGAGTACGTTAAAGCTCTGCGAGGGAGGCTAAGAGCTTATTGTTAAGTTTCGCAGCGGTAGATTAAACATAAAACCCTATAACAAGTTACTCAGGGAACTCGAAGACTATTAAGAGTTATAGGACGCGCATATTTAGTGTTAGAGATAGAACGAACATTACAGGACAATTAAATGTTTGCTTTAGTGCACTCCGAATAAGAGGATAGTTGTTGGGTAAAAGGACTTACCAACGCAATATAAACCAGCCCCTCTTTCGCACAATAAGAATACGGAGACGGCATTATCTCACCCAGAGATAAGATTGTAGCAATAGTACAAGACCGGCGAGCTGTAGAAGAAGAAGAAGAAGCTTTAGGTATAATAAGTAAGGATATTAACTAGACTAATTAAACGGACATTACACCTCTAGTAGACGACTTGGAGATATTAGGAATCTTTAAGGACAAAGATAAAAAGGAGGGAGATAGTATTACGGACAGCTTAAGTATAATATTATAACTACTTAGAGAAGAGTCGGAGGAAGCTAGTTAGTTAATATAGGCACAGTCTAGGATGGATCTGGTGGAACTATATGACGAGGAATAGTAGCCGAGGTTACGTGATGTGATCTATATAATCTATATAATATGTGTGATCTGTACGGAGCATATAGAGCATACGTACCTTACGGAGCGAAGGGATTTCTTAGGCGTATAGTTGTGTATTTAATGGACTATAGTCCCTACCTAGATAGTTCTCTCTTCGTAGTGAATCTCAGAATATAATTGGAGTTAATCTATTAGGCAACCACTCCACCAGTTATTATTACGTTGTTGACACTGTTCTTACCTATATACCCAGCCTAATAATAGGACCCACTGTAGTTCCTGCTACAAGGTTCCGTTACAAAATGTATATAAGATAGGGAGGATAAAAAAGATATAAAGGCATTTTTAGGCAGCTATAAGCACTATTAAGGTAACTCTAGTAGCATAAATAAATTAATAAGCTCCCCCCTAAGACAACAGCGGTAATAAGGAGAGGCTTATACCATAGTTATATAATTACTGGCCAATCCTATTCCATAGTAAGACTAATTAGTAATAGTGTTAGCGACTCAGTCAATTGAGGCACGAGCATGGTAAGAGGGACGCGCAAGCCTGTACAATTGGTAGTCTATAAACGAGGATCCAAAGCTAGAGAAAGGAAAGGAGAAGAACGGAAGCACCGCTTAAAGTTATATACAATTCTCTAGTTACGTAACGGCAATTTGCGGCAATCTGCGGTAATGTGCCAGCGCTGTAATATTACTCCCCCCCTCTAAAAAAGCCTGTTCTCAGGCTTTATATATCCGTATTATGTCCATAGGGTGTTCTTATCTATATACTTAATAGGTAGCTTATCGTCTTTGCTATACTAGCACTCCATCTACTTGTCTAGATACTTTAGGGGTCCTGGCTTATTAGGGTATTAGTTATAGAACTCTTTAAGCTTCTAGGGGCAACCTATAAAGTTCTAAGCGGGGTACTAGGTTAGGTCTAAATTATAACCTTTCTATTAGACATGGTATTTTAGCGTTCCTTATACTAGTTTATAGGCTAGTATTTTATTAACTTCCTATTTGTCGTCGCTATTAACTTAAATTGGCAGTGGAGGCTTATTCTTTTGTTTAGGTAGTAGGTTATTTATAGCTTTCTATAGCTTATCTAGTAAGAAAACAGGGTGGACTTTAATTAAGTCTAAAAGTTTAACCTTGTATAAGTTGCCTTCTTTATTAAGGATCTTATACAGTTCTGCCATTTTATAGTCTAGCTTACGGCTAGGCTATTCTATCTTTTAGTTTTTTGTTGTAACCTAGACCTTATTACCTATGGTAAAGTCAGGCTTGCGCCTATGCTTATTTGCCTGCTATTCTATTAATTTCTAGGCCTTCTTTAGGTTCTTATAGGCTACCGCCTATGCTTCTTTTAAGCGTCTAGTATACTGCTGTGCTTTCTTATGAGATAGTTTTTCGCGTACGGTTTGTAGTCCTTTTGGTCTCTCCTAGTTAAAGCTTATATAGGGTAAGTATCCCATTTCTAGCTAAATAGGTGTAAACCCTATAGAGTTATAGGGTAGGGTTGCCTAGGCGTAGTCTATTATAGGTAGTAGTTCGCCCTAGTTGTCCTAAAAGTAGTTAATAAAGGGCTGGAGTCTCTGGTCTAAGTATTAATTTATAATCTCCGTCTAACTATCTATCTAGGGGTAGTATACTATAGAGAGCTTTAGCCTAATACCTAGGATCTGGGTGAACTTATTTTAGAAGGCTAATATAAACTGCGGCCTGTGGTTGGATATAATAGTATCTAGTAGTCCGTAAATTTGGTAGATATAGTAGATATATAGTTAGGCCGCCTCTTTAGCATTAATATTCTTATAATAGGGGATTAAGAATAGGCGCTTACTAAAGTAGTTAACTAGGATTATAACTATATTATATCTGTCGCGGTCTATAGGTAACTTATAGAAGTCTATAGAGATATACTACTAGGGGCGTTCTAGTATCGGGAGTGGCTTTAATAGCCCTAGGGTCTTGTCTTGTGGAATTATAGACCTATGGCAGTTATCGTAGTTTTGTATATAGCAGTTAATATCCATAACCATTCTAGGCCAGTAGTAACAGTTACTAATAATCTTATAGGTCTTGTTCTTTCTAGGGTAAGCTATAGAGACCTAAGCATATGCTTTAGCAATAAGCTAAGTCTATAAGTTCTGTTCCTTTACTACTACTAGCCGTTCCTAGTACTTAAGTAGTCCGTTTTCTAGGGACCATAGGCCAGTAAAATCCTTTGCCTTTTTACGGTACTCCTATTGTCGGGAATTAGGCAAGCGGTCGTCACGTGACGCCGCGGCACTAGCGTGGCGAGGAGTCTTAAGCTCCTCGCCCTTCCTTATTCTAATAAAATCAAGCTATTAACCAACATCACTGTAACCTACTCGAGTAGTCGTTATTGGTAAGTCACCCTGTGTAACCAACACCTATAAAGAAGGGGCCGTACAGTTTACCTATAGCAGTTTATTAATAAGGTTAAGTTCCATGGAATTAATAGGACATATCTTAGCGCTTAAAGGGTCTGTATTTAGTTCTGCCCATATTTAGGGGTTAAGGTATTTTGGTTATAGTAGCGTCTAAGTCTATAATAAGATCTTCACAGCTGCCTAGTTATTTAGGTCCTGTTTACGCCTCATAAGAGCATCTGTATAGTTAGTAGCACCTGGCCTATATATAATTAGGAAGTTAAACTGGGATAGGACCTCCACCTAGTGTGCCTACCAGGCTGTAAGGGCCTTTATTATTATAAAATATTCTAGGGCTTTATGGTCTGAAACTACTTAAATAGGCTTAGGGGCTCCTTTTAACTGTATTTGCCAGTACTAAAAGCTAGAGATAATGGCTAGCATTTCTTTATTATAAATTAGGTAGTTTAGCTTAGCATCTATTATAGTCTTTAAATAGTAAGTAATAGGGTGCCATTTTCTATCCGTCTGCTTTTAGGAGTAAACGCCAGCTATAACACTATTTAAGGCATCAGTTTCTAGCATTAAGGGCTGTTCTAGGTTAAAGTAGGCAAGTAAGGGAGTAGAGACCAGTCGTTTCTTAAGCTTATTAAAGGCCTGCCTAGATACGGTATTAAAGTAAAAGGGCCGGTCCTTGTAGGTAAGTTGGCTTAGGGGCCAGGCAATTCTACTATAGTTCTTAATAAAGCGTTGGTAGAAGTTGTAGAACCCTAAGAATAACTGCACCCCCTTTACGGTCCTTAGGGGTATCCATTGGTTAATTATGGCCGTCTTTTCTAGGTCTGCCTCGATTCCGTTCGTACTGCTTTATAGCCTATAATTTAGCTATAGACTGCTAACAAAGGGGGCTATAACCAAGGGTGTCTTCCTTGTCTGGCTCAATTTCAATCTTGTGGTCGTACGGTCGGTGAAGTGGGAGTATATTAGACGCTGCCTTAGAGAATATGTCCTTAAATTTCTGGTGTTAATAGGGCAGTTTCTGTTCTACCAACTCCTTATCTATAAGCTTACTTTCCTTTTCCTTAATTATTTAATCAATTTTATATAAGCTAGTGGTAAAGGTAATAGTATTAGGTTAGACCAAGTTCTGGTAGAATTCTATGGCGCCAATACAGCAGATATTAACTAGGGGAAGGTCTATAGGTTTCTTTACAGACTTTTATTAGGCCATATTTTGCGGTATAGGGTTTATAGTCTTTCTTAGCTTACATTCCATTTTCTATAAGTTGTTCTTCTAGTCTATTAGTTTAGTATAACGTCCGGTATTCCTGGCCTTTCTTTGTAGCTATATAGGGCCTATGTTCTCCGTGGGGGACTTAGCTAGGTTACTACTAATTTCCTAGATCTCTGGTGCGGGTGGCGTAACATAGGTAGTTTAGGGGCGGCGTAGTATATAAATCCATTGCGGATTAAGCTGTATATCTTTCTTAAAGGCCTGGCCCCTATATATAGCGTCGGCCTAATAAACGGTGTCTATCTATAGCCGCACGAGTTTTTCTATTATAATGCTGATTTCTTTTATAAAGGAAGGGGTTAGGGGTAGGGTTTTAGGCCAGGTCAGCCATCTACTCTATATATTAAGCTATAAGCCTAAATAGGCTAGCCATTTTCTTCCTAAAATTATATTATGGCTTCCTAGGTCCATAATAAGCAAGGGGATGTTATACTGCCTTTATCTATTAACACGGAGGTGAATCCGCAAGATAGTTGTAATAGGTGGCCCTATCTATCCGTTATATCCGTAAATAGGAATTAGTTTAGGCAGTTCTTTAAGGGGTACATTTAAAAAATTAGCCAGCTTTATAGTATACTGGGTGTCTATTAAGGCAAAGGCATTTACTCTAGAGTTAGCTAAAGCAGAGGTTAAAACTTAATATCTATTACGGAATAAAGTATAAGGGATAGTGTAGCTTTTTTTACTAACTAGCTAACCCAGATTAATATATAATATGTTAATTCCTTTTAACCCTAAAGAGGGGTTTTTCTCTAGGGTTCCTCTTTTTCTAGCTCTATACCATCCTCCTAAATTAATAGAACCTTACCCATTTTTGCCTTTATCTAGCAATTCTTTATAAAGTGGTTTTTCTGGCTATATAAGAAGCAAGCTCCTTAATTACTAAGGGCCTGTTTATAGGGGTTATTATACATGGGCCAAGTATACGCTAGACCCGTAGCAGGACTAGCTATACGGCTAGCTGCTAAATTAATAGCGGGCTGTACAGCTGGTGCTATAAAAGTTACAGATCGTGCTAGAGTGTTACGGGCCGTTTATATAGTGCTTGCAGTTTAGTTTAGAGAGTTTCTAGCTTTATACTGTTTAGCTTATACCTTAATCTAACAGAGGCCTTGGTTAATAGATAGGCAGTAGTCTATAAGTACCTTTAGCGTCTATATAGTAGTAAAAACTGGCAGTACGGCGCGCTGTAGGTCTAGGGTAAGCTTATTAAAGAGGTCTAGCATTAGGTCTTTATGGGGAATTTAGGCTTGGCTAGCTAGGTATAAAAAGTAGGTCTAGAAGGCTAAAAAGGTCTCCATCGTCTTTATGTTAAGAGCTTTATAATTAAGGCGGGCGTTCTATACCTTAAAGGGGTCCTTATAGATGGAAGACAAGTGGTTAATTATTTTGTTTCTAGAGAGGAAGGGATCTGCCAAGTCCTAGGCGTATCGCGGACGTAGGTGCGTCTATGCGTCTTCGCCAGTACGGCCGAAGATATAAGCCATCTTAGCTTAAGTAGTAGGGAAGTGGTCCGCATTAACTTTAAGCTTATCCTATAATTAAAGCTTCTAGTTATTAAATATAGGGTTAGTTCTGTCTGTAAGTAATAGGGGGTCTGCAACCTTACGGACCGCAATAATACTAATACTATACATTGTACTAGGGCCTTAAGGACTGTAGTAAGTCTCTAGGTGTCTAATAACTCCTTACTAGGTATAGGGGTGTCTCTAGTTTTAAGCAGCTCTTAAAGCCATTCAATTTTAGCATTAGCTGCTACAAGCTCTTCCTAGGGGGTTAAGACGGTGACTGTTTTACTATTAGAGGTATTTATAGGTCCTACAGCGGCTTTACTAGCTACTATATTTCTTGGCATGGTGGTAAGGGTTTTAGGTAATTTCCAGTGTTTGTTTATTTTCTAGGGGTTTTAGTCTATGCGTGTCCTATTCTTAGGTTTCGTATTCCATTTATATTCTTTTAGTTCTTGGGTCTGTCCTATCCTTATAGTCCTAGTAATATCCTTAGGGTCCTATTCTATATCCTTATCCTATTCATGGTCTTATAGATAGATATATTTAAGTTCCTTCTTAGGAAGAAAGAGTAGTAAGGAGCTTTGGATAATATTAGCAACTTAGTCAATTAAGGCACAAGCATAGCAAGAGGGACGCGCAAGCCTGTATAATTGGTAGTCTATAAACGAGGATCTAAAGCTAGAGAAAGGAAAGGGGAAGAACAGAAGCACCGCTTAAAGTTATGTACAATTCTCTGGCCACGTGACGGCAATTTGCGGCAATCTGCGGCAATGTGCCAGCGCCGTAATAAATAGTAGCGGTTTTAATAAACTAGATATAGTAGTAGAACTAGTAGATAATATAATAGGTATAGAATGTTATATAGGCGGTAATGCCTTTTTCTATACAACCGACCATTGCTAATAGTTATTTTATAGTGGATCCTACACTAAATATAAGATCCTTATTAGTGCCGTTATTATAGAGCGCTCTATTAGTTCTAGCTTTATTCTCTAAAACGTCTACCTATTACTATCTACCTCTAACTATACCTATAAGCCTACTACCTAGTAGCCCCGCCTATAGCGATATTAAATAATTAAATAGTAAGCTTGGTGCCTTTACTAAATGGCTATAAAGCTATTACCTAGTTATTGCCAACGCCTTTACTAAAGCGGAGTTAATTTTAATTAAGGAGGATTATAACTTTAAGTTACTTAAGCACGCGCTACTTAATAGTAGTGTATGTAACAGTGCAAGTGTGAAGATTTGCATAAGCGACTTAATTGTAAACCTATGGAAATCAGGTGGTATATATACATAAAAGGTGTAGACAATAAAGGGGAAATTGACTAAGTCGGTGACCGAGTCAGTGACCGAGTCGGTGAGCGTGTCGGTAAGCGAGTCAATATGCAGGCGAGTCAGTGGTGGTTTGGCAGGGTACCATAGTCGGTTACAGTATAGGCCATACAAAGCTATATAGGATTGGTTTAATATATAGACTTATTAATTATATAGTAGACTGCTTAGAAGACTTTAGAATAGATTGGTAATGTTATAATACTATAGTAGAGGCCTTACTTAATGTCTTAATTAGTAAGCACCCTATATAGATATATTATAAAAGACTAGACCTTATCCTTTTTATACTACCTCTTAATTCCTGCCCATAAGAAATGGCCTTTTATCCTCTTATTAAACCCTTATTACTCTACCGCATAGCTTAAAAGGTTACTAAAGTTATTTTATAGTTTAGCTTTAAATTAATAAGCACGTAGCTACTGCTTTAAGTTATAAAAAGAAGCTTTAATTGGATTAAAATTAGGTAAGTAAGGAGGAAGATATTTAAGCCTAACACTAGTAGTATTATAGAGGCGTTAAACTTCCTAGGTTTAAGTAAGCAATAGTATTAAACACCTATCCTTTATAGATACTATATACCTTATTATAATGGATTAATATATTATCTATTACTAGAACTAAACGAGGCTATAGATAAGGCTATATATAAGTAAGAACCTCATTCTTTATCCACTTAATAAATATTAGCCCATTAACAGCGCCCTAGTATATTAACTAGCTAGGTATATAGCCCTAATAGGTATACGCTAGCAGTAAGCTCCATTTTTTAGATCTCTTTAATTCTAATATTCCTTTAGTAGGCTTATTAATTAGGTCGCCACTATTCATACACCCCCCAATTGATACGCATACACCCCCTACCTCATTTGGTTTAGATGCTTCCTCGTTAAGTTAGATGCTTCCTTATTAAGTTAGAATGTCACGTGCGTTTGACTAGTTTGCGCCTACATCGCGAAAATCAAAGTGTGAGCCCCAGTATTTCGCTCAAATGCTGAGGGCTCTCTATGAGTAGATCTGTCGACGCGATTGGCAATTGTAGAGCCAGTTGTAGAGTTAATTGGCCGACCGCCGCGACGCTCTACAATTGTAAGCTCTTGGATGCGAAGCAGTGGTGCTGATTTGGGTCCCACCGGGCGCACGGCGCGCGCGCGCGCGCGCGTGGGCGCGCGGGCGTAGGTGTGGAGGTGGCAGCACCCAAATCAGTTTGCGCGACGCCTCATAAAGCACTGCGCAATCCAATTAATTGACTTAGGCGCGTTCCAATTTAGACTCTACTACTTATACTATAACTAAAAATAAGACTTA
>Ga0307507_10001151_pt1 | contig 58728 bp, 41 predicted proteins | sample 7_EM_MG_FD_207223 | JGI IMG/M metagenome (GOLD analysis project Ga0307507, IMG submission 207223) | Populus trichocarpa ectomycorrhiza microbial communities from riparian zone in the Pacific Northwest, United States - 7_EM | ecosystem: Host-associated > Plants > Roots > Unclassified | place... | reverse complement strand
TAAGTAACATCTCAAAAGTCATAGCAAGGTAGCCGTACTGGAAAGTGCTGCTGGAAAATAAAAATATTATTACCCCCCCCCTGCTTATTGTTCTAATTCAAAGGCTTAAGTAAGTTATAATTTTATAGAATTATATCTAAAAGTCTAAATAAATATAAAGGAGTTAGCTGAGTGGTTTAGCGATAAATTTACACTTTATAGACAGAGTTTCGATTACTCTACTCCTTAATTATTACTCATTTTATAGACGGGGTTCCTACTGCCTTCGCAGCCTGTCTTATGATTTTGGCTACTTAGCCATTGCCTTAACTTTGTTAGTTGTTTCTGATTATTAGCTTTGCTGCCTATGGCTGTGCTGCGCACTAAGCAACTAAATAATTAAAGCATTGTGCTGCCTGCCTATATCTTTAGATAAGGCACACAACCAATTACTAGAGGCCCGTGTTAGTTTCAAGCGAGTGTGCCGAAATGGTAGCCGGGTGAATTTTAGGAATTCATGATTTTTTCGTAAGAGTTCAAGTCTCTTTACTCGTAAAATAATTATATAAAATATCAATGTCTATACCTAGCCTTTGGTGAGGCCTGGCTTGACTTTGTTTGCTATTATCTAAAGATATGCAGAGCGAAGCCATACTTATGCATGCTTTAGCAATAGCAATAGCAACGCTGCCCTGTGCTGCGCACAGTAAAATTATAATTATATAAATAAATATATAAAAGTAATGGAATAAAGATTCTTTGCATATCCTGCTGTAATTTTCTTAAGCCTGCCTAAGGCTAAAGCAGCATAGAAAGCATGCACAAAAATGATTTCATTCCAGAGTTACATTATCTCTATGTTTAGGCAAAGCTTTGCTTTGCAGGCCTTCCTATTGTTATTATGCTAACAATCACACATGCAAGTATGTTTAATGCTCCTTCGGAGGGTAGAAGAAATAGTTGCAATAGAAGCACTAGCTATTATTTATAAATAAAAGGTCAATAACTTAACATAAATAAGGGTGTGTCCCTATGTTTAAATTAAAAATAATTAAACACTTCCTATTTATTGGCCAATAGCCAACCTAATTCAAGGGCTTGACTTTGTCTGCTCTAGAGGGTTGCAACTAATCATAGGAAGAGATAAGTACAAACAAAGTTTTAAAATTCAACTGTGTTAAACAGAAATTAAATATAAAAATGTTACAAAATATTAACACAAATTTAATAATTAATTCACCGTTAGAACAATTCGAAGTTACTAGTTTACTAGGATTAAATGCTCCAATTTTTGGTTATTTAAATATAACTTTAACTAATTTAGGTTTCTATTCATTATTTGTATTATTTTTAATAATAGGAATACACTATATGGGAAATAATGAAACAAAATTATTACCTAATAAATGGTCAATAGGATTAGAAAGTATATTTGCAAGTGTAAATGCTATGGTAAGAGAACAATTAGGTAAAGAAATATATTTACCATTTATTTACTCATTATTCTTCTTTATTTTAATAGCTAATTTAACTGGAAATGTTCCTTATTCTTATACTGTAACAACATCTATTATTGTTACAATTGGTTTATCATTTACTATTCTTACTGGTGTAACTATTTTAGGTTTATCTATCCATAAATTACATTTCTTCTCATTCTTTGTACCATCTGGTACACCATTAGCTTTAGTTCCTTTATTAGTTTTAATTGAAACTGTTAGTTATTTAGCTAGAGCATTCTCTTTAGGAATAAGATTATTTGCTAATATGGTTGCGGGTCACACATTACTTAAAATTTTATCTACTTTCTTATATCAAATGTTTAGTAGTAGTATAATTATAGCTGTGTTAACTTTAATACCTTTCTCTATATTCTTAGCTTTAATTGGATTAGAATTAGCTGTTTCTTTAATTCAAAGTTATGTATTTACTTTATTAGTATGTTCATATATTAAAGATGCTATCGAATTACACTAATTATTTGTATATTAATTATCCCCCTTATGGCTGTGCTGCGCACTAAGCCAAGCTCTGCGAGCCTTAAAACTATCTTTAGCCTAACTTATGCATAAGCTTTTACTGTGTTAAACTACTTAAGTAATATAATAATTTTAAATAAAAGAGTAGTTATAATTTAATATTATAATATAATATAATATATAAATATAACTCTATAAGCAACCTATAATAAACATTGTGCTGCCTGCCTAAGGCTATAAGCACAAGACTGGTTTATTCTATACTATAATTTATATTTAATTAAAGAATTACTTAGTTGGCTGCCTAAGGCTTTGCCTTACCATCCTTTTCTATTGCAGCTGCTGCCTATCTTTAGATAAGGCAAGCAGGGTCTAAGGATTTAACAAAAGCCTAGTTTAAGCCTAACTTTTTTGTAGGCTAGCCAACTAAATTAAAAGGCCTGTTTTGCAGGAGGTATAACTGTAATTTCTTATTAAGTAATAATTAAGTATAAGCATAGGTGTATACACAAATTAAAAAATAAATGAATAACATACAATTAAATAAATTTCAATATCATCCATTTCATTTAGTAGAAACTTCACCATGGCCTATTTTAGTAAGTTTTTCATTATTAAGTTTAACAACTGGAGCAGTAATGTACTTACAAGGATATTCTAATGGAGGATTATTATTAACTTTAGGAATTATTTTAACAGTTTCAGGTATGGGACTATGGTTTAGAGATGTAATAACAGAAGGAACATATGAAGGACACCATACAAAACAAGTACAAAAAGGATTAATCATTGGAATAGTATTATTTATTATAAGTGAAGTATTTGCTTTCTTCAGTGTATTCTGGGCATTCTTCCATTCTAGTTTATCACCAGCTATAGAAATTGGAGGAATATGGCCACCTTTAGGAATTACACCTTTAGATCCATTTAGTATACCATTATTAAATACTTTCTTATTATTATCATCTGGTGCTTTTGTAACTTATGGTCACCATGCTTTAATAGCTGGAGATAGAAAAGGTGCAATCTTTGGAACTTTAATTACTATAATTTTAGCTATTGTATTCACTGTTTTACAATATATTGAATATTCTGAAGCAGGATTTACTATAGCAGATTCAGTATTTGGTACAGTGTTCTTTGCATCAACAGGATTACATGGATTACATGTTATTGTTGGAACTATCTTTATTACTGTAGGTTTCATAAGAATATTAAATTATCATTTAACTGATACTCACCATATTGGACATGAATCTGGTATTTTATATTGGCACTTTGTAGATGTAGTTTGGTTATTCTTATTTATTGCAGTTTACTACTGGGGAGGTAACTAACTCATTCATTGTGCTGCCTTAGCCTGCTCGTATCATCATGCTTTAGCAATAGATAAGACAGTTTGCCTACCTTATCTAAAGATATAGGCATGTGCTGCGCACGCACGGCCCTAATTATTTGTATATAAATATCCCCTTGCTTATTGTTGGTTGCTTTATAAGCTAAATTAAAAGGCAAGTATTATTTATTAAACTAAAGATTAAAAAATAACATACAATTAAACACTGCAAATATTATATTTATAATATTAGTATTGGTCTAGATAACTTTTAATTATCGAATCGCTTGCGCTCTATCTAAAGATATGCGAGCCTTCAAAAAATAATTTATTAGGGGCACTTAATACCCCTGCCCAACTGTGCTGCGCTAGACTTTGTCTGCTAAAGCAAGCACGCACTCATAATATTCAATGTAAGGGGTTCTCTATAGCTATTGCTATTATAGCCTGTCCTAACTTTAGGTCACTAAAAAGCATGCATGGACTGCACTAACTTCTGGCTGCAAAGCAGCCACAGCCCTAACTATGTTATAACTTTGCATTAGTTTGACAAAGTCAACAGCCTCTTGCCTATATCTTTAGATAAGGCAGACTGTCTATGGCTTTTTTATTGCCTTTTGCATAAGGCTAGCATAGGTAAGGGTTTCTAGCTGAAGTCACCCTGTGCACACACCCCACCCTAAAGGAAAATACAAATACAAACCATGAATCTATCATTATTATTATTTTTAGTAGGTATTTTAGGATTTATATTAAATAGAAAAAATATAATTCTAATGATCATTGCGATAGAATTAATGTTATTATCTGTAACATTATTAATATTAATTTCTAGTTTTAGTTTTGATGATGGAATAGGACAAACTTTTAGTATCTTTATAATTTCAATAGCAGGTGCTGAATCAGTAGTAGGTTTAAGTATTCTTGTAGCATATTATAGATTAAGAGGAAATATTTCATTAAGAACATAATGTATTTATCAATTTTAGTTTTACCTTTATTAGGTTCTGTTGTATCAGGATTTATGGGTAGAAAAATAGGTGTAACAGGAGCACATTTAATTACTTGTACTTGCTTAATTTTATCATCAATTTTAGCTTCAATAGCTTTCTATGAAGTAGGTTTCTGTGGATCACCAGTTTCTATCTATTTAACTAGTTGGATCGATTCCGAATTTATGTCTATCTCTTGGGAATTCTTATTTGATCAATTAACTGTTTCTATGTTAATACCTGTTTTATATATTTCATCTTTAATTCATATATTCTCTACGGATTATATGGCTGAAGATCCTCATAATCAAAGATTTTTCTCTTATTTATCATTATTCACTTTCTTTATGTTAGTTTTAGTTTCAGGTGCTAATTTCTTTGTAATGTTTATTGGTTGGGAAGGTATTGGAGTAGTTTCTTATTTATTAATTAACTTCTGGTTTACTAGAATTCAAGCTAATAAAGCAGCAATATTAGCATTCACAATGAATAGAGTTGGTGATATGGGATTAAGTATAGGATTCTTTGTAATCTTTGCCTTATTTGGATCATTAGATTTTTCAACTGTATTTAGTTTAGTTCCTTTAATGAATGAAACAGGAATAACAATAATAGGTTTATTATTATTAATGGGAGCTATGGCTAAATCTGCTCAAATTCCTTTACATAGTTGGTTACCTGGAAGTATGGAAGGTCCAACACCAGTATCAGCTTTAATTCATGCAGCTACCTTAGTTACAGCAGGATTATATTTATTAGTAAGATCTTCTCCAATATTAGAATATAGTTCAACTGCTTTATTAGTTATTACTTTAGTTGGTGCTTCTACTGCTTTCTTTGCAGCTACATGTGGTTTAGTACAAAATGATTTAAAAAGAATTATAGCATTTTCAACAATAAGTCAATTAGGATATATGGTAATGGCAGTAGGATTAAGTCAATATAATGTAGCATTAATGCATGTAATAAATCATGCCTTCTTTAAAGCATTATTATTCTTAGGAGCTGGAGCAGTAATACATAGTTTTTCAGATCAACAAGATGTAAGAAGATTAGGAGGATTAATAAATTTCTTACCTTTCACTTATACAGCAATGTTAGTAGGATCATTATCTTTATTAGCTACTCCTTGGTTAACTGGATTCTATAGTAAAGATTTAATTATTGAATTAGCTTATGGACAATATAGTTTCAGTGGAACTTATGCTTATATTTTAGGTAGTTTAACTGCGGGTATAACTGCATTCTATTCATTTAGACTGATTTCTTTAGTGTTCTTAACTGTGCCTAATGGATCTAAAAATGCTTATTTAAATTCACATGAAGCTAATTTAGCTGTAATTGTACCTCTATTTGTATTAGCTTTATTTAGTATCTTCTTTGGTTTTGTATTCTCTGATTTATTTGTTGGTGTAGGTTCAGATTTCTTTGCTAATTCTCTATTTATTCATCCAAATAATATTTCTATTATTGAAGCTGAATTTAGTTTACCTATTTTAATTAAATTATTACCATCTATTTTATCTTTATTTGGTGCTTTATTAGCTATATTTTTATATCATAAAAGTACAAGTTTTGTTATTTATTTAACTGAAACTTCTGCTTACCTAGGTATAGGAAGAAAATTATATACTTTCTTAAACGGTAAATACTTATTTGATGTAGTATATAATAATTATATAATTTCTGTAGGTTTACAATTAGGTTATACAATATCTAAAGTTATTGATAGAGGAGTTATTGAATTATTAGGTCCACAAGGATTATCTAATATTTTCACTAATACTGGTTATAATATTTCTAAATTAGATAGTGGTATTATTACTACTTATGCTCTTTATATTACATTAGGTTTATTAGCTTTATTATTCTTAGTTTTTGCTCCTGTTTTAATAGATACATCTTTATTAAGTGAAATTAGATTAATTATTATTTATTTTGCTTCATTAATTATAGTTTTATCTTCTCCCCTTGCATAAAACGCCTAGTTCAAACTTTAATTAAAAATCAAAGATGAGGCTATGCCACTATTTTTAGTAATAGCTTTGCCCTTGAATTTTTTGGTTTGTGCTGCGCACACCCTTAAGCATAGGATCCATTATTTAACAAATTAAATAATATTAATTAATATTTCTATTTTATTAAAATAAAAACCTGGCCCTAGATTATAAAGTAATAAATATAATCTTTAACTAGATTTTATATAAATTACCCCCCCAAAAATCAATTATTATTATATAATCTCAAAATAGCTCATTTTAGCCCCTAATAGGATTTTTATCATTATTGATAGCTGCTACTTATAAGATTTGAACTGATATTTATCTTTGCTGTAGAAGGTCAGAGCACATTACCAATTATGTTAAAGTCCAGCTGCTTTGCAGGGGGTAAATTAAGCATTTATATGAGCTGAAGTACTGCCTACGGCACAATACCTTTATCTTTAATATGAATTAATATCATGATATGATCAGTATTACTTAAATTATTAATAACTTCATCATCCCATTTAATATTATTACATAAATTATCAATATTTATATCACATACATCAACCATTCCAATTTCAAATGGTTTACATAATGGAATTAATTTACCATCAATTAATTTAAATATTTTAATATTAAAATAAGAATTAATTAAAGTATAAAAACTTAATAGTTCTAATTTACATAAAATGTATTTTAATATGTATTTTAACATTAATCAATTTCTGTGCTGTGCACATTATCATTAAGTAATTGTATACTATTTAATAATTTAGAAGGACTATCAGCTTGTACACTAGCATTTATACCAGTGTTAATAGTTTGTACACCTTTATCCACAAGATTTCTAATAACAAGATTAACTAAATTAGTATGAGTTATAACTGTTTGAATACTAGCTTCTTGTGTCGCTGTTGGTGCAAAATAATGATCTAATTCAGAGGGGGATAAATCTGAATTAGGTGATGTAATTCCTACTTCTGATAATCTTGCTAGATCTCTAGGTGTTCTAGGCATTGGACTATTAAATGGACTAGGTGAATGAGAATCTACAGGTGAAATAACTCTATTACCAGTTACTGTAGCATCTGAACCAGAGCTAATAGTTCTAGCATCACTCAAATTAATACCTGGAGTATTAGGTGTACCAGGCACAGAATCAATTGGTGGATTAGCTGGAGGATTCCCTCCACTATTACCAAATAATAAATTAATGATTATATCTTTAGCACCCATTTTAATTTCAATAAGTGCTTGATTTAAATAACTATATTGTGCTAATTCAGTAGGACTAACATTATTTAAACCAGGTAAATATAAAAAGAAATAAGCAAAGAAACCAATACCAGCATAGAAAGCTATATCGGCAAAAGTAAATGATATATCATCAGATACAACATCTATTGGATTATTATCAATAGGTAATGGATTACTTCTGTATTGTTTATTTAATAATTCAAAAGGCTGCATATCAAATGGTTTATCTGACATTTCATCCACACTATTAATTATTTTTAATAATAAATTGAATTTAGCTTTAATAATTTCAATATATGGACTTAATAAATCCATATATAAATTGTATACTGTATCAAATGGAGTTTCGAAATCAATTAAAGTTACAAATAATCCCGATACAAATATAATATTAAGAGCTAGAATAATTTTAATAATCCAATTTACAAGTTTATAAGTATTAGTTTTTCTGAATTTGCTTATTAATGATATGATAGATAAAATATACAAATGTCTATTTAAGAATTTAAATAGTTTAACTGAATATTTATATACTTTAATTAATGTTTTATTTTTTAATACGATATTTTTAATATAATTTTATATTATAAAAATAAATATAAAAGAGGTAATATTAGTTTAATGGTAAAATGACGTCTTGTGGCGACGATGTTCAGAGTTCAATTCTCTGATTTTACCCAAATTTTTAATAATAATTTTATATTAGAGTTCTAATTCTGTATTTAAAGTTAATAAAAAGTTAGTTTATTAAATATATTTTATATATAATAAATCCTTTTTATTAACTTTACTTAAGTAAGGTAAAAGGTTAATTTAGGTAAAATAATAATAATAATCAAATTTATGGTAAAACTATAGAAAACAAATAGTAATTTTAATAAAATTATATTATTATATTATAGTATAATTATCTAACACTATATTGACTGTTTTGGCACGTTAGGCTAACTAATTTATTTCTCTAAAGAAGAAAGCATTATATATTTTATTATAATTCTTGCAATTAGAGCAAATAAGTATAACAGTTGCAAAAACGAGGCTTTGAATTAGGCAAGACGTTTGTTTAAATTATTAAAATTTAAGAGAATAGAATCCTATGCCTAACTTATTAATTTTTAGAAAATCAGCCTTTATTTTATTTATATTGCCAACAAAAGCCATAAATAATAATAAAAAGGACTTAACTTAAATCATCTCAAAGATAAATCTTCTAATAAAATTATAATAATATAAGTATTATACCTTAATTATTAGGAATAATAATTATTTTATGAAATTATATATTATTATTTAAAAATTATCCCCTTTATATATAATAAAGGCTTATACTTGCTATTGCATAGTCCTTGCTGCCGAAGGATCTTTAATAAGGCAAAGCCTTTAGCCTGGCTTAGATACTGCTTTATTTTGAATAACTTTAAATTATATTCTTAAAAGAAGGGTATTACCATATAAAATCACAACACTCTCTCTAATATAAAAACATTTATACACTATAATTTTTTAATTTTACCTAATGTTAGTTGCTGCAAAATACTTAGGAGCTGGATTAGCTTGCTCAGGATTAATTGGAGCTGGAGCTGGAATTGGATTAATTTTCTCTTCTTTAATCTCTTCAACAGCTAGAAACCCTCAGATAAGAGGACAATTATTTAGTTTTGCGATCTTAGGATTCGCCTTAGCTGAAGCTACTGGATTATTCTCATTAATGATTGCTTTCTTATTATTATATTCATAATTATTTTATAATAATAAGTTAAATAAATTAAAGAATATTTCTACTATACTCATAATTATTTTATGAAGTTATTTAAATTACAGAATACTATTATTATACTCATAATTATTTTATGATGTATTATACCTTAATTATTAGGAATAATAATTATAATAATATAATTATTATACCTTAATTATTAGGAATAATAATTATTTTATGAAATTAAAGAAATTAAAGGATATTATGAATATATAATACTCATCTACCCCCCAAAAGCCTTGACAAAGTCATAAGCTAGAGGGCTGCCTTAGCTCTGCGAAAGGCCTACTCTTTTAAATAAACATGAAACATCAGTTACTCTAGTCTGCTATGCTGCGCACACGCATATCCTTAGATAAAGCTTGGCTTTGCCTTAACTAAAGTCAGTAAGGCACTGTGCTGCGCAGCTGCGCACGTCAAAATAATAAAGAAGAAAGCCAAATAAATAAAGGTTCGATTCCTTTACTTCTTAGATTTTATGGTATACTAAACATAGCAATATCTAAATTTATTTTAAATAAATAATTAGTTGGCGCAGCCTTGAATTAGCCTGCCTATGGCAAGGCATAGTTTATGTTAAAAAATAGGGTAATATTATTATCATATTTACATAAAAGAATACTTAAGCTCAATCTTAGGATACTATATATTATACAAATAATATATTTGGTTGTTCTTGTTTATTTTTATTGCCCTTACTATTATTTAAAGATAGGGTTTTTAAATCCTAAATAAAACATATAACAAAATTAAGACCACAGTATTGTCTCATAGTTTTATAATTAAATTATAAAATGAATTATTTTATAAATTTTTAAAATAACCGAGGAAAATAATTCTAATAAAAATTATTAAAAATATCTAAGATTAATAAATTAATAATTAACACAAATGTTAGCTAATTTTTCAATCTTTAATACTATCTATAACGATGCACCTCAACCTTGGCAATTAGGTTTCCAAGATAGTGCATCACCAAGTTTTACAGGAATAGTAGAATTACATAATACTATTTTCTTCTTTTTAGTTGTTATTGCTGTAGGTATATTTTGGGTTTTAGGTTCAACTGTTTATTACTATAGTTCTAAAAACTCTCCTATTGTACATAAATATCTTAACCATGGTACATTAATTGAATTAATTTGGACAATTACACCAGCATTAATTTTAATTACTATTGCTTTTCCATCATTTAGATTACTTTATTTATTAGATGAAGTAGTTTCTCCAACAATAACTATTAAAGTAGTAGGACACCAATGGTATTGGTCATATGAATATTCAGATTATGTTAATGAAAGTGGTGAATCTATTGAATTTGATTCTTATATGATACCTGAATCTGATTTAGAATTAGGACAATTTAGAGTATTAGAAGTTGATAATAAAGTTATTGTTCCTGTTGATACTCATGTTAGAATTATTGTTACTGGTGCTGATGTTATCCATTCATTTACTGTTCCATCTTTAGGAATTAAAATTGATACTGTACCAGGAAGATTAAATCAAACTTCTTTATTAGCTGAAAGAACTGGAACATTCTATGGTCAATGCTCCGAAATATGCGGAGTCTATCACGGATTTATGCCTATAGCTATTGAATCTGTTTCAGTACAAGATTACTTAGCTTGGGTAGATGCTCAATAAATATTATTATTAATATTTTATATTATAATATTACTTAATAAATTATATTTATATTACCCCCCTTATCTTTAGATAAGCAATACTTTAGTCGCCTCTTGCCTTTTAAATTAGGGATGCAACCAGCTAATGTTTAAGTTAAGGGTGTGCGCAGCCTTTAGATAAGGCAAGCAAACCGTACCTTTCTATATATAATAAAAGACATATGACAGGCCTAATTTTGTTTTGCTTTAAGTAGTATAGGAATCTTATTAAAAAATAGACATGGATTCATTAATTTCATTATTAAATTTTAATTATATAATATAAATCTTAAAAGAGATTTTATTTCATATATATTAGATTTATAATAATTCTTAAGAATTAATCCACTGTCTATAAAACTAAATAATGTTAAAGTTATTGGTTATTTTTATTAGATCAGATAATTCGTTGATGCTGTGCCTTATCTAAAGGCTGCCTTAGCTCTGCATATCTTTAGATAATAGCCTTATGACAAAAATCAAGCAAAAACTCCACAAATTCAATATAAAAACGAGTATAGTTAAAAGGTATAACTTCTACCTTCCAAGTAGTTATTATCAGTTCGATTCTGATTACTCGTAAAAATAAACATTTTATGTTCTATGTATGCTCTTATGCATCTGCTAAAGCAGGGGTAATCCTTTTAAATTAGGGATGCAACCAGCTAGACTATCTTATATATAGGACTAGGTCTTGAGTAATGTTATTTATTAGTATCTTAATTTTAATTATGGTTATGGCCATACCTTCTCTAAAGGATAAAATTCATCCAATTATATTCCAGAGAATGTCTACTATAATTTTAATTTATGCCGGAGCATTATCATTAAATGCTTTATATATTCAGTCAATTGGATCAGGTATAGGTATTTATAGTGGATTATTCCATGTAACCTTTATATCTCAATTATTAGAAATATTTATATACATAATAGGAGCAGCAATATTAATAGCTAGACCTGTTGTTCTACTTGCTCCTCTTACAAAGTCAAGCCAAGAACAAAATAATAATATTTCAGTAATCTTAGAAAATAATTATAAAAATACAATAGAATATAGCTTGATTGTAATATTTAGTACATTAGGAGCTAGTTTATTAATATCATCTTCAAATTTAATATCTATGTATTTAAGTACAGAATTACAATCTTTTGCAGTATATATATTACCAACTTTATATAAAGATTCAGAATTAGCTACTAATGCTGGATTAAAATATTTCTTATTAGGAAGTTTAGCCTCTTGTTTTATTTTATTAGGTTCAGGATTAATTTATACATATACTGGTTTAACTAATTTAGAATCAATCTATAATTTTATATCTGTAACAGAATCTGTTGGCTTAACTTCACCAATAGCCAATAGTAATATAAGTCAAGGTATAGCATTAGGATTTATTATAATATTTGTAGGATATTTATTAAAAGTCTCAGCAGCACCTTTACATAATTGGGCACCAGATGTATATGATGAAAGTCCTACAATAGTAACTATATGGTTAACTATTATGCCTAAAATATCTATTTTAATTTTATTATTAGAAATATTTACTCAAATAACATCAGTAAATCCAATTTTAGAAAGTTTAGGATTAAATACTATAAGATTTTTATTATTAATTACTTCTTTATTTTCTTTAATTATAGGTACAGTAGTAGGATTAGCTCAAATCAAAATCAAAAGATTATTAGCATATAGTACCATTTCACATATAGGATTTATCTTATTAGCTTTATCTATTAATAGTGTACAATCTATTGATTCATTTATTTTCTATATTATTCAATATACTTTAACTAATTTAAATACATTTTTAATATTAATAGCTATAGGTTATATATTAAATAATAATATTTTAATTAATAAAGGTTCCACACCAAAAGATATTAATTATATTTCTGAATTAAAAGGTTTATTCTTTACTAATCCAATATTATCTATTAGTTTAACTATTTGCTTATTATCTATGGCTGGGACTCCTCCTTTTTTAGGTTTCTTCTCTAAACAGTTTGTATTATATTCTGCTATTGAAAGTGGATATTATTTTATGTCTATAGCTGGAATATTAGTAAGTATAATTAGTGCTTCATATTATTTAAGAATAATTAGAATATTACACACATCACTTGCCAGCTCGCAGAGCGAGGGTAAAACATCTCAAAATAAAGATGCTAAAGGCCAAGTAGAAATTAGTAATACTCATAGTTTAATAATATCAATTTTAACATTATTAATATTATTCTTCATTTTAAAACCATCTATCTTATTAAAAAGTACACAATTACTATCATTAACTATATTTTCAACTTAATGAATACATTATTAATGCTTTTTATATTTGTACCTATTTTAGCTGTTTTATTATTAGGATTTAATTTATTATTAGCCGTTAATAAACCTAATGAAGCTAAAGAATCTGTATATGAATGTGGATTTAATGCTGTGTATGGACAAACTAGATCTACTTTCCAAATACATTTCTTCCTTGTAGCTCTATTATTCTTAGTTTTCGATTTAGAAGTGCTATTACTTTATCCTCTAGCATTAACATTATACCAAGTGAGTGTTTTCGGTTTCTCTGTAGCAATTATATTCTTCATCGTATTAACTATAGGATTTGTACTTGAAATTGGTACTGGAGCTATAAAAATTAATTAACATATATTTCTTATTTGTTAAATTTACCCCCCCCCAAAGCCTTGACTTTGTCTTACTTTGTCATAAGCTAGAGGGCTAATACTCTTTATATTATATTTTTATATAATATTTTAAGATACTCCTTAATATCTCAATTTATAAATAGAAATTTCTATTTATTGTAATTATTATATTACTTTATTAAAATTTTATAATAATTATAGAGATAGCTTTAATTATTAGGACTAACTTTTTAGTAAATGCTTTACTACTAAGTATATTACATTTATAAATGAGCTTAGGCCTAGAACAAAGCAAATAAATAAATTAAATAGAATGCCACAATTAATTCCATTTTATTTTTTAAATCAATTATCATTTTCATTCTTAACTTTATTAGTTTTAATTTATGTATTTTCTAAATACATTTTACCTTTATTTACATTTCAACAAGTTATAAGAATGTATATTACAAAATTAAGTAAAAAAGCTTAATTATTATTAATTAAAGTTAATTATTAATTTATTTTCCCCTTATTTGGACTATCATAGTTATTGCCTATATCTTTAGATAAGCAAAACAGGCTTAAAGCATAGCCAAGAAAGTAAAAATTGTTAAATGTTTTTATAAAATAAAGTGTTCTTTTTTGTAATTTAATTTTAATTTATTGTGCTGCTGCTTCGCACCACATTCAAACATCTTAGAATCAATGAAAAAATTAAATAATAATCAAATTAATCCAAGGTGCTGCGCACACTCACCTAATCCTAAAAAACTATCTTAAAAAGAGCAATTAATGGAATAATGCTCCTTCGGGAGGGTTGGAATATGCCAATATTACCGGAAAAAATAGCTAAATTTGATAGTAATATTTATGTAAAAATATTTAAAGCAATTGGTGCTTTAAGTACATTTTATATTATTAGTGGTTTAGGATTGAGATCTTATCCTATATATTTCTATCTAGGTATAGCTTTATCTTTGCCATATGTAATATATAGAATAGTTCTAGTTTTCTTTATAATTAAACAATATATATCTAATTTAAAGAAAGGTAAACATATTGTTAGAAATTAACCTTTAGATAAATTTCAGACTTTTTTAAATTAACAGTTAATTCTAGTGCTACGCACACAAATAGAAAAAAATTAGAATTTAAAAATGAAATAACTTATAAAAATTGATCCTTTTTCTACTAAAAAATAATTATATTAATTACCCCCCTTTTTTATAAAAGAGAAGTAAATAATAAAATATAATATATTTACTTATAAAATTAATTAAATTACTCTTTAATTAAAATTATAACAAAATAAAAATCATTATGTTATAATTCCTTATAAATTATGCTTTAAATAATTTATAAATTAGTTTAAGAAAATCCATTCTCCTTAACTAAATTATAATCAATATAATTACTATTGTTTTAACGTCCGGGCTTTAGCAATAGTGACCTTCTTTTGCTTTAATTATTTGCATGACCTTAGCCTTATCTAAAGATATAGGCAGCCCTTGCTTAAAGTATAGGCATATACAAAGGCTAGCGGTGCTATTGCTAAAGCATGCATGCATAAGTATAGGAGGCACAAGTTAAGGAATAAGGTACTGTGCTGCGCAGCTGCGCACGTCAAAATAAATATAAAAATTAAACAATGATTCAATTACTAATATTAATACCAATTCTAGGTTCTTTAATATTACTACCTATAAAAGAAATATCAATCAATAGTCAAAATCAAATAAGAAATATAGCATTAATAACTTCTTTAATAAATTTCTTTGTTTCTATAATTTTATGGATAAAATTTGATTCAAGTACAAATCAAATACAATTTGTATATGAATATAATCAATTAAATTTTTGTCATTTTAATTTAGGAATTGATGGTATTTCTTTATATTATGTATTATTAACTACATTTTTAACACCTATAGCTTTATTATCTAATTATAAAAATATCACAGAAAATATTAAAACATTTGTAATTTCTTTCTTAATATTAGAAAGTTTACAAATTTGTTTATTTACTGTATTAGATTTATTCTTATTTTATATTTTCTTCGAAAGTATATTACCAATATTATTTGTAATAATAATAGTATATGGTTCTGGTCAAGCTAGAATAAGATCAGCTTATTTATTCTTTTTATATACTTTTGCAGGATCATTATTTATGTTATTAGCTATATTACAAATATATAGTTATATTGGATCAACAGATTTCCAATTAATATCATTATATGAAATAAGTTTAGAAAATCAAAAAATATTATTTTTAGCATTTTTATTAGCATTTGCTATAAAAACTCCATTATGGCCATTTACTGGTTGGTTATATAGAGCTCACGCTGATAGTCCTTTAGCAGGTTCTATTTTATTAGCTGGAACTGTTTTAAAATTTGCTACTTATGGTTATATTAGAGTTTTATTAAATATTTTACCTGATGCTTGCAATTATTTTAGTCCTTTATTACAAACTATTGCTATTGTAACTTTAATTTATGCTTCTTTAGCTACTATAATTCAAGGTGATACTAAAGTTTTAATTGCTTATTCAAGTATTGCTCATATGGCTGTAGTAATATTAGGATTATTTTCTAATAGTATTCAAGGTATTGAAGGAGCTATATTATTATCTTTAGCTCATGGTTTTGTTTCTCCAGCTCTATTTATTTGTGTTGGTGGTGTAATTTATGATAGAACTGGTACTAGAATAATAAGTTATATTAGAGGATTAGTAACCTTCATGCCAATTTTCACAATATTGTTCTTAATATTTACCTTATGTAATGCAGGAATACCTTTCTCACTAAATTTCTTAGGAGAATTCATGTCATTAGCTGGAATGTATCTAAGAAACCCTATCGTTGGTATTATTGGTGCAACAGGAATTTTCTTTTCAGCATGTTATTCAATTTATTTATATAATAGAATCTCATACGGAAGTTATTCTCCACATTTAAAACCACTAAAAGATATAAACAGAAGAGAATTTAACTTATTAATAGCTTTATTAATTCCAACTATAATCTTAGGTATCTTCCCTAATGTTGTTTTAGATACTCTTCATTCTTCAGTAACTTCTTTACTATATAATATACCTTTTATCCCCCTTTCCTCAGTAGAAGGTGATAGCACACTCTTATTAGGTTCTATAATATCTTTAAAATCCATGAGTAAAGATAAAACAGATAAATGTAATTTAGTTAAAGATGCTGATTTTTAGAATGGTTTAGAGGTTTTACTGATGCTGAAGGTAATTTTTTTTTATTAATAAAGATTTTAGAAAAAGTTTTAATTTAACATTTATGTTTAGATTAGTCTTACATAAAGATGACTTAGCTGTTCTGGAATATTTAAATTACAGACTTAAAATAGGTGAAATTTATCCTTCTAAAATAACTTATCATAATAGTGTAACTTGGAAAATATATTTGATAACTATCCTTTAAACACTAGCAAACAGCTAAATTTTTAAAAACTATAATTCCTAATGATTCAGTAGTTGCCTTGCTTCGCTAGTTAAGGCAATTAAAAAATCTAGAAAATATTATTTCTGAAAGTCTTAAAAAACCTTCCCCAGAAATTAATACTGCTGGCATAGCCAATCCAATTGCAGTTATTTCTATTACAAGAAATTCTTATATTAAAGATGTTTTTATACCATTCTTAAATAATTTAACTTTATTTTCTTAACTAAAAAAATAAATAGATTTCAAGGAACCTGCCATCCATTTAATAAATCTTTTAATTATTTTAAATCTTTCAAAGATTGAATTTAAAAGAAGAAGAAGTAAAAATAAGGAATAGTTTACATTGGTAAATTAAGACGATTGCTAATTGTTCGGGGAAACACCTTAGGTGTTCGAGTCACCTCTATTCCGATAATTTTATTTTTATAAAAAACATAATATTAATTTTTATATTAAAAATGTAGTATTAAAAATTCTAATATTATATTTATAAGTAAACACAATTTAATCCTAATTTATGACTATCCTTACTTAGTTTTTTACTAAAAACCTTAAACTTTTAGTGAAATTGAGGTTTACAGCCTTTGCCTAGCAAGGCATCTAAACAAAGTAAGTATCATATAAGGAGGTAACGAGCTAAAAAGTAAATAATTCTAAAAATAATAAATATTATCGCATTCTTAAAAAAATTAATTACTAACCCTTTAGTGGTATTTTTAGTTTTAGTTTTTGTATTAGGTATATTTATATTATATATAATTGATATTAGCTTTCCAAATTTTTTTCAATATATTTTTACAACTATCCATTGTGATTCATTAGGTGATGATTTTAAAGATCATTTAATAATTCTTCAGAGTTTTCATAATCAATTAGTGGTACCTTTAGATGGTTATGATATTACAGATGAAAATGTTTTTCTTGATATGTTTAATAAAAAACCTAGATCATTAGCTGTTAGTCTATGTACTGATAGTACAGGTATTCCCAATTTTAAAGGACCGGCTGTATATATTATTGATTATAATAAAATAACATACACTGTACATCCATTTTTAGTTGATTTAATATTTGAAATGTATAGAATTAACGGTTAAAATCATTTTTAGCTTTATATAAATATAACTGATTATTATTTAATATTAATTACCCCCATGCCTGTTGACTAGTTATGCCTTGCCTAGCGATCACTTGCTAGCGAAGCAAGCCTTTTAAATTAGGCTTGCACGGACTCCGTCAACGTATAAGCAAGTGTGTGATTGCTTTGCAAAAAAAAGAAACAAAAACACTAGTGTAGTCAAAACTTTATTAATTTAGCGTGGCTAAGTCAAGCTAGGCTAGCTAAGCAAGGCATTGCCAAAAGGCAGCCTATTTGATACAAATAATTAATAAATAAAATAATATATCTAAATATGATATAAAAGTATCATATAATATTAATATCTAATAAATGGTAGATGACAAACTGGTTCGTCGCTCCCTTTGGGTGGGAGATATATAGCGTGTTCGAGTCGCGCCTACCATATAATTATTAGCCTTCTTGCCAAAGGGGTATAATAAGCCCAGTCTATAACATATAAGCATATTTAGTATTGCCCTAACTTATGCAGTTAGAGCTCCTTACGCGTAACAATGGGGTATAATTAAAATAAGGTTTCATGGCAGAGTGGTTAATGCGGGGTACTGTTAATACCTTTTTCAGAGGTTCAATTCCTCTTGATGCCTTTTATTAATTCTTAATAGAATTTTGTATTATACCCTTTGCTATTTTATTACAAATGCATTGCTGTTATCTAAAGATATGCATGTGCGCAGCACAGCAATATGCTTTGTTTTATAAGTTTAAATTAGGGCTATGCTAAAGCATAAAGGTTTTGTGTTAAAAAGACATAATTATTTATAAAAATTTACTTTAAAAGAGATAATAATAATTTTAATTAAATAAAATAAATAATATAAATATTATAAATATTATTTATTTGTAGCCCTATTTTATTACAAAGCTCTGCGAGCCTAAATATAAGGCCAAGACAAATAGCGAACATGTTGAAATGGTAAACAATCTCCTCTTAAGCAGGAGTGGAAGTAATTCCTTAAGAGTTCAAGTCTCTTTGTTCGTAAAATTTGTTTAAACTTAGTGTACCCCTACTTACTTTAGTTAAGCCTTAGGCAGCCTACTTTGCTATTGCACAAGTCTTAATAAATTATCGCTATACTATTGTAGTTATTAGACCTAACTAAGGGCTATACTAAAGCCAAATTCAAGGGCTGCTTAAAGGGCAATATAAATAATAGGTTAAGCGATATAGTGTAAAGGTAGCACAGCAGTCTCATTATCTGCTAGAACTGGTTCAATTCCTAATGTCGCTCTAATTTAAATATAATTAAAATAAGGTCTTTTAGTATAAAGGTCGTACAACTACCCTTCACGTAGTTAGTATCAGTTCAATTCTGATAAAGACTAATATTAATTATAAATAAAAATTTATAAAAATAAGGAATAGTTTACATTGGTAAGTTAAGACGATTGCTAATTGTTCGGGGAAACCCTTAGGTGTTCGAGTCACCTCTATTCCGATAATTATATAATTAAATAATTAATAAATATTAAAGAAATGTAAATAGTATTAGTGTTTGGCCTTGTTCTACTTAAAGAATAGGCCTGCTTCGCTTATGACAAAGTCAAGGCTTTGCATCTTCTTTATAATAACTAAGATATAAATATATAATTAATTAACGATTAAGGGTTGCCTTTTAAATGAGGCATAGGCTCAACTTTTATTATTAATTATAAAAATCTTAATCTATACACAATTTAATTTTAATTTATGACTGTTCTAACTTCATTATCGCTAAGCCCTCTTGCCTGCTAAAGCTAAGTTAGCTCTCTGCGAATCAAGTCATAATTAAATAACGAGCTAAAAAGTAAAAATAAAAATGTAAAATGAATTGGCTATTTTCTACAAATGCTAAAGAAATAGGAACATTATACCTAATTTTTGCTGCATTTGCTGGTATGATAGGTACAGCATTTTCAGTTTTAATCAGATTAGAACTATCAGCACCTGGTGTACAATTCTTACAAGGAGATCATCAATTATTTAATGTAATAATTACAGCTCACGCTTTCTTAATGATCTTCTTTATGGTCGAAAAATTATGCATTTTTAATAAAGTATATAAAAATAAGTTAATGTCTGTTATATCTTCAAATATTAGAAGTATTAGTTATAATACATCACCTCTTGCCTTCGGCAGCAAAGGTTTTAAACATTCTTATAAAAAATTTGAAATACTAGATCCCTTTAATAATAGAATAAAAATATCTAAATATGCTAAAGGGGCTAAAGGTGTTTATTATTTTTATGTAGAAAGTAAAAATATAGGATATATAGGAAGTTCAATTAATTTATATAATAGAGTTTGTTCTTATTTTATGCCTTCTATTTTAACTAGATCGGATAGAAAAGTGTTAAGATATTTTAATAAATATGGTTTTACTAATGTAAAATTAACTCTTTTTATAATGGAACAGACATCTTCTTGGGAACAAATTATTGAATTAGAACAATATTTTATAGATAATCTATCACCTAGTTTAAATGTGGATTTAGTTGCTGGAGGTTATAAAGGTTATCATACACCTATGTCTCCAGAAGCAAGAGATATCTTAAGAAAATTAAGAGGTATACCTATATATATTTATGATACTATAACAAAATCTTTAATATTTGTATCTGATTCTAAAGAATGGTTATATCAAAATATTGGTATACACCACACATCTTTAGATAATTGTATAGATAATGGTAGTTTATATCTTAATAGATTTTATCTATCTCTAGATTTTATTTCTGAATATCCTTATGAAGCTATATTAACTTCAGATAGTTTAGTAGAATTAGTAGACTCTGTTAGAGCTCAATATACTCCTAAACAACCAGCAAGTAAAGGTGTATATGCTGAAAATATTATTCACCCTGAATTAAATACTTGCTTTTCAAGTATAGGAGAAGCCTCTAAACAATTAAAAGGTGATAGAGGAACCATTAGAAAATATCTAGAAGGAAAATCTAAAGGTTTATATAGAAATCAATGAAAATTTACACCTATAGATAAAAACTCATAAATACAATACTTATAAATTATTTACACTATTAAAAATTATAATGGCATGGCCGGGAATTATAGTAATATAATTCTTTCTTCTTGCTATATGCTGGAACACCCTTAGAGCTCTATTAACTAGGCCTACTTAAAGGTAGGAGACAGTTACATAATAGAGATTGGGCAATCAGCAGGAAACCAAAGGAATATATTATAGAAATAAAAATCTAAATATATAACTGAGTAGGTTCCTCAGAGACTATACGCAAGATATCCTATTAAAATATAGAATAGGGTAAAGATATAGTCCAACCTTATTAGAAATTTTAAGGATAAATGTATGCCAGCATTAGTAGGTGGATTTGGTAATTATTTTTTACCTATACACTTAGGAGCTCCGGATATGGCTTTTCCTAGATTAAATAATATTTCATTTTGGTTATTACCACCATCATTAATCTTATTATTATTAAGTGCTTTAGTAGAAAATGGAGCTGGTACAGGATGGACGGTTTATCCTCCATTATCTAGTATAGTATCTCATTCTGGTGCTTCAGTAGATTTAGCTATTTTTAGTTTACATTTAGCTGGAGTATCTTCATTATTAGGTGCTATAAACTTCATTACTACAGCATTAAATATGAGAGCAAATGGTATGAGTTTACATAAAGTATCTCTATTTGTATGGTCAATTTTTATTACAGCAATATTATTATTATTATCATTGCCTGTATTAGCTGGTAAGCCTTTAGTGCCAGCTTTAAATTCGGCTATATGCTGGGAACTGTTTCCTTTAATTAATGAAACACAATCAGCAGGAAACCTATTTGATTTAAATTTTATAGGGATCCTCAGAGACTATACGCCGGAATTAATCTGTTGTAACATTTTACCTTTTTCTCAAGTAAAAACAAACAATAATCTAAATTATAAAGATTTATCCGATTTAAAAATTAGTTCATATTTAGCTGGTTTAATAGAAGGAGATGGAACTATAATAGTTCCCAAAACTGAAAGATCAGCTAAAGGTAAAATTAATTATCCTTCAATTCAATTAGTGTTTCATTTAAAAGATCTTCCATTAGCTTTAATGATTCAAAAAGAATTAAAAAATGGATCGATTTCTAGAAAAAAAGGAGTAAATGCTTATATTTTGACTATAAATAGTTTTGAAGGTTTATTATTATTAACTTCAATAATTAATGGTAATATGAAAACTCCTAAAATTTATGCTTTAAATAATTTAATTGATTGGTTAAATTTTGTTGCCGGAGGCAGAGGAATATTTATTCCTAAAAAATCTTTAAATAACAGTCCATTAAATTCTAATGCCTGGTTATCTGGTTTTATTGAAGCTGACGGTCATTTTTCTGTAAGAACTACTACTACTTCTAAATATCCTAAAGTAGAATGTAAGTTTGAATTAAGTCAAAGACAAATTGATCACAATGGTAGAAATAATTTAGATTTTCTAGAAACTATCGCTAATTTTTTACTTTCTTCAGTTAAAACTATTAAAGTTGATAATCCTAAACCTCAATATAGAGTAAGAACTACTAGTTTAAATGGAAATTTAGTTTTAGAAAACTATTTAAATACATTTCCTCTATTCGGTAGTAAATATTTAGATTATAAAGACTGGATTAAAGTTTTAGATTATTTTAAATTAGGTACATTTAAACATAAAACTAATATTGAAGAAATTATTTCAATTAAATCTTGTATGAATGATGCTAGAACTGTTTTTATTTGGGATCATTTAAATAAATTTTACAACTTAGATTAATAAGATATAGTCCCAACATACATGTGAATGTATGAGTATTTACCTTTATGTTTTTATCTTAATATAGATGTAACAAGCCCAAATCCAAATCAAGGGTTTGGCCTAATAACCCCTTATTAAATAAAACATATTGAGACCAAATATTTATTATTTGAGTCATGGGACCTAGTCCAGTAAATCAAGAATTATGGCTATTACAATGTTATTAACTGATAGAAACTTTAATACTAGCTTCTATGATCCAGCTGGAGGAGGTGATCCTATATTATATCAACATTTATTCTTAAAAATTTTATAGGAATAAAGAGTATGGTTTGACGCAAGTCATGAAGTTGTTAAGGCAAATGTGCATTAATTATTATTGCCTTAGCCTGCTAAAGCTAAGGCAGCTCTGTCTTTAAAGACCTGAAACAATAAACATTTTCAAAATGTACCATTACTCTAGTCCTGATTATAATTATCTAATAATAACTTTTAGAAGGAAATTAGATAAAATCAGTCAGTCCTTACAGGGATTGAGAATAAATTGTGCCTAAACTTTTAACTTTAGTAGAGTGTGCTGCGCACAGGCCTTAAATATTTATTTGGCGACACTAATGAAAACGGTCAAAGCTCCCAAAGTAAGACCGTCGGTTATCTAAATAATCGCTACAGACTGGGTCATTAGTGGGTGCCTGAAATGGTGCTTAATGTACAGTCGATTCCTTTCTTGAAAATATGTCCGTCACAAGCACAAGGTCATCAATGAAACCAAAGTTAAACTTATTATGTATGCTCGCTTGCTTCGTTCTACGAACAGACAAATATTATCTAAAGATAAGCATAGCGAGGGGACACTACGGTAGAGATGATACATGTATAATAAATAGGGGTGTTGGTTGCGTAGCCAGCAATTTATTATATAAAGGAATGGGTTCTTCGGACATCCAGAAGTTAAATTTATAGGCTTCGTAACGTTGCTATTTGCTGGGACGACTTCGCTAACTAGTTTTAAATACTCCATCTTTATTGATACAGTAAAAAAGTTAAAACAATGAAGTTTATCAGCAGGTAACCCTTTAAATTTTAGTTTAGTTTACATATTATATATTACTATACTGGTATTTTTAAAGGTGGAACCTCAGAGACTTTACGCAACGAAATTTTATCTCACGCTTTTTAGCCCAAACATTGAGGCAATTACAGAAAACGTAAAAACTATTTCTATACATAATTCTAAACATTTAAAACCTCTAAATGATAATCAATTTGGACATTACTTAGCTGGTTTAATTGATGGTGATGGTCATTTTAGTTCTAAACAACAACTTGTTATTGTATTTAGTTCTTCTGATTTATCTCTAGCCTATTATCTTAAAATAAGAATAGGATATGGACAAATTAGAAAAGTTAAAAATAAAAATGCTTATTTATTAATAATTTCTAATAAGGACGGATTAATTAAAGTAATTAATTTAATAAATTGTAAATTAAGAACTCTTAATAAATATAATCAAGTTATTAATAATATATTAAGTCATCATTTATATAGTAATTTTAAAGAAAAAATAGAATTTAATTTTAATTATAATAATGATTTTTATAATCATTGGTTAGCGGGTTTTTCTGATGCGAATGCAAGTTTTCAAATTAAAATAGTTAATAAACCTTTGTGCGCAGCACAGTGCTGCCTGCCTTATGGCTTATCTAATGATATGCATGTGCGCAGCACAGCAATACATAGAAATAAATCGGAAATTAAATTAAATTATCAAATAGATCAACAAAATAATGATATTTTAATATTAATTAAAGAATTTTTAGGAGGTAATATTAGTTATAGAAAAAGTCAAGATATTTATTATTACGATTCAACTAATTTTGGTTCAGCTAATAAAGTAATAAAATATTTTGATGAATATCATTTACAATCTAATAAATATATTAACTATTTAAAATGAAGAAAAGCTTATATATTAATACAAAATAAAAACCATTTAAATGAAATAGGTATTAATAAAATAATCAAATTAAAAAATTCTATGAATAGTTTTAATAAAGATAAAATTTAAGATAAAGTCCTAACAAAGACGAAAGTTTTTGAGTATTAATTAATAATAGATTATTTTTATAACTATTATATTAATCAAAGTATTTGTTATATTTTAATATTACCTGCTTTTGGTATAGTTAGTCAAGTAGTATCTACATTTTCAGGTAAACCAATATTTGGTTATTTAGGAATGGTATATGCTATGTTATCTATTGGAATATTAGGATGTTTAGTATGGAGTCACCACATGTTTGCTGTTGGATTAGATGTTGATACGAGAGCTTATTTTACGGCTGCTACAATGGTAATTGCTGTACCAACTGGAATTAAAATCTTCTCATGGTTAGCTACATTATATGGAGGAAGCTTAAAATTTACTACACCATTAATCTTTACATTAGGTTTCTTAGCTCTATTTACAATAGGGGGATTAACTGGAGTAATATTAGCTAATGCTTCATTAGATATTGCATTACACGATACTTATTATGTAGTAGCTCACTTCCATTATGTATTATCTATGGGTGCTGTATTTGGTTTATTCTCAGGATTCTATTATTGGACTCCAAAAATTGTAGGTAAAACTTATAATGAATTCTTAGGTAATGTGCACTTCTGGGTTTTATTTATCGGGGTTAAACAAATAATTCAGATTTGGATTTACTTTATTATAAGTTTTATTATAGCCGGAGGCCATAAATTATTAAGCAAATCTATTTCTATTAATGAAATAATAAATAGAGATTTAAAGGATGTTGATTTAAATGATATTGATGATTTAACTTTAATTAATAAATTAAATATTTTACCTACACCTAAAACTCCTAATCCTAATAAAGGTAAAAATAAAATTATCTTTGAAAAATTAAATAATATACCAGCAGAAGCTAAATTTATAAATATTAAAGAATCTAAATCAGATATTTTATTAAATATTAAAGATAAAGGAGGTGTTTATATGTTTTTTAATCTAATTAATGGTAATTGTTATATAGGTAGTAGTGTTAATTTAGCTAGAAGATTTAGAATACATATAAATAGTGTAGGTTCAGTTAAATTACCTTTACCTCTAGCCATTAATAAGTATGGTCCTAATAATTTTGTATTTTTAATTTTACAATACTGTGATAGAATAGAAGATATTTGTTTAGGATTAGAACAATATTACCTTGATTTATATAAACCTAAATATAATATATTAAAAATAGCTGGTTCTTCTCAAGGTTTTAAACATTCTCCTGAAACTATTGCTAATTTAAAAATTATGCACACTGGAAAATTACATTCTAGATTTGGTAAAAAAGTATCTGAACAACAAAAATTATTAACTAGTATAGCTTTAAAAAATCATTTTACTGAACCTAATAAAGGTCATTTAGTTACTCCAATTTGTATAGTAGGTACAAAAATAGTAATGAAAAGTGAAAATGGAGATATACTCTCATTTCCTTCTATTAATGCTACTAGAAAACATTTTAGAGTGAGATTTTCTACTATTTCTTTAAATGTAGACCAAAATAATTCTATTTTAATTAAAGGTATTAAATGGAGGGTATTTTCAGAAAATGTTTAATTTCTGTTGCCGCAGGCATAAATATTATAAAAATGTTTAATTTCTAAAAAATAAATTATAAAAGAAGAGATTAGTAATAATTAAAATTAAAATATTATTATTATAGTGTGTAAAACAGAAGAGGGATTATACTTTTTTTCTATTTATTTTTATATTTATAGTCTATTTATATTTATAGTCTATTTATTTTTATATTTATAGTCTATTTATATTTATAGTCTATTAAAACTATCTAATATACAACAATATTAGGTATATAATTATTTATTTATAAATCAGTAAAATTACCTAAAGTGATTAATTTAGAAATTTTTTTTTAAGGGTTTGGTTTATAAATGATGCACACTATAAAAATCATAATAATAATCATAAACATAATAATCATAAACATAATAATATAGTAGAAGGGGGTGTATGTATATATGAAAATTAAACAAAAACAAAAACAAAAACAAAAATTAAAATATAAAAGAGTATACTAATGCGAGTATAAATGTTTTAATTTAGATATAAAATTTCGATGGATTGAGCGATAAAAATAATTATAAAAATAATACTCAAGGAATAATATCATTAAACAAAATAATAGTTATAGTGTTCTATAGGATTTTTATCCTATACCTTAAAATATTTAACCCTTAAAATATTTAACTCTTAAAATATTTAACCCTTAAAATAAAGACAAAAATAGGGGCTGGCTGCGCAGCGCTGCGCCTAAGCTACCCACATGCTTCCTTTGTACTTAAACACTTGTATAAGACAGAGGTCGATTAAATTAATTAATAATTTAAAAACTTCATTGTGAATTAATAATTAATATAAATGAAATTTTAGTTAATTAAGCTAAATCGTCAATTTATTAATTAACTAAAAATAATTTATGTTTAATTTAAATAAAAATTGCTTATTTATTTTAAAATAAATTTTAAATTTAACTCAAATAATGTTATTTAACTTGTTTAACTTGGATACGGATTTAATGATTAATATATCAGCTCTTATAATAATAGGAGGTTTAACTGCTTATACTTTTTATGTTATTTACCCTGGCGCAGCCAGCTCTTTATTTGGACCTTCAATTGATACTGCACAAACTACTGTAGTAGCAGTTTCAGACGAAGAATTAAATCAACTATTAGAAGTAGTTTATAAAGAAATCGGTCCAACTAATGAAATTAGTTCGGTTCTATTAGAAAGTTTAGGTTTATATACCTCAACTGTTGTATCTTATTTAGAAACTCTTGGTTATATCATAACATAAATTTAATATTTTTATAATTTACATATAATTTACCCCCCCCTACTTACTTATGACAAAGTAAAGGCTTGACAAAGTCATAAGCTAGAACGAAGGCAACTAAAGATATAATAGAAATTTAAACAGGGAGCCTGTAAGGCTATAATAGCTACCCTTTTTAAGGAAAGTGGAGGAATATAAAGAAAGTTTATTAGCCCCCTAATATTTAAATTATTAAAATATTTGTAAACAACATTCTATATGCTAGAAACTCCTAAAGCTTAGTCTACCGCTTGACTTTAATTAAGCTAGAGCAAGGGTAACAATGATGTAAGATGTCACAATGGACAATTAGCAGGTAACCAAATTATTATAATATTATATTATTTTTTTATATATAATAAAAGTAGGAACCTCAGAGACTACACGAATGTGATTTTAGATATTTCTAAAATTAAGACATAGTCCAACCTTATTAGAAATAGTAAGGATTACTTGTAATTTAACTTTCTTCCCTCAACACTTCTTAGGATTATCTGGTATATTTGAAATGATATCTTGTACAAATGAAAATTTATTATTCTCTGCTATTTATCTTTTCCCTTTTGGCCCTTTTGTAAAACCAATCTTTTTAAATGAACCTGTGAGAGTTTATTATCCTAAATTAAATAGAAATCTTATTGGTACAGACAATAGAAACAAAGTTGTCATTTACCAGTGGATTAATTTAATAAATGGTAAAATCTATATAGGTAGTGCTTCTACTGGTTCTACAAGATTGTTAAATTACTTTAACCCTAGTGTAATTTCAAGAAATTTACCTATCTATAATAGTTTAAGAAAATATGGACATAATAATTTTTGTTTAGCTATTTTAGAAGATTTAGGATCAAAAAGATCTAAAAAGTTTATATTAGAGAGAGAACAATATTACTTAGATTTATTATTTACTAAATATTTAGATAGAAAATTAAATCTTTCTCCAACAGCTGGAACAACTTTAGGATTTAAACATAATTCTATTTTTAAATTAAATAGAAAAGGGATAAATAATCCTATGTTTGGGAAACCTTTTTCTTCTGAATTTCTTGCAATGCAAACAAAAGATAGAAAAGGAATAAATAATCCTATGTTTGGTGTTCCTAAATCACCAGCTACTATAGCTAAATTACAAAAGTTAGTATATGTTTATGAAGCTGAAACTACCAAATTTATAGGTGTATTTTCTACAGTTGAATGTATTAAACACTTTAAAATGGGTAAAGATACATTAACTAAATATTTAAATAGCAAACTTCCTTTCAAAGGGAAAATATTTTCAAGAGTAAAATTTTATTAATTTTTCATGCCTCTATGGTAATATTTAAATATACCATTAGTAAATTGGGTGAATTGCAAAGAAATCCTATAACTGTGAGTGCTTAAATACACTATTATAGGAAAATTTGCAGCGAAGTTTATTTCAATACCTCTACAGGTTAAATCTTTATAAGAGCAATACTTGTAGTGTGTGCGCAGCACAAGGAATAAAAACGTTCAACGACTAGCAAGTGAGTAGTATTAACAATAATCTTGCACTCTATATTATTAACTCTAATATAGTTAGCGCCCAATCATCCCTAATTCATTTTAGGCTTTAAATTAAGCCTTGGCTTAGGCTATCGCTGCGCGAAGACAAAGTCAACAGCCATCACAGCGTGTTAGGGATGAATGACATAGTCTGAACCTTTTACTTATTTAAGCACAATAAATAAGTAGGAATTATTTAGTAGTTAACTTATTTTAAATAAATATTTTATATCTTTATATTTCTCCGTAAGGAAAGGAGTCTTAAATGCGTCCTATAAAGATGTATATTAAGGATTAACACAATTGATGCCTAGAAGAATCCCTGATTATGCTGATGCTTATGCAGGATGGAATGCTGTATCTAGTTTAGGATCTTTAATTTCATTAGTGTCTGCTATCTTATTTGGTTATATCATTTATGATCTATTCGCTAATGGTAAAGAAGTTTCAAATAACCCTTGGGCTGTTCCTTCATTCTTTACTTCATCTGTATTATTTAATGGTGATACACAAAATGTTCATACATTAGAATGGTCATTAAAAAGTCCTATTCCATTCCATGCATTTAAAATGTTACCTGTACAATCTTAATTAATTAATTTTGTATTATGCTTAATTACCCCCCTGCTTTGCTGCGCAGCAGCTCTTTAGATATTGATCAAAGATGAGGCCTAGCATTGCAATATCAATAATCACATTAAAAGAGTAGATAAATTTTATAATATCTTAGAATTTTTTCTGCTAATATTTAATATTCATATATAATAAAGTATCAATATGTTATATTAAACAACTATTTTAACTATATCTCAAATATTAGAGTGTGCTGCGCACAGGCTAATAAAATGTATAGTAATCGACCTAGTTGTCTTAGGCTAAGAGACATCAGTGTATGATAAAATAGTATGGAATATTAAATACTTAAGTAATTTAAATTGAGGAATACTTAAGCTTAGTATCAAATTGTAATCCTGCTCAAAAACTAATTATAAGTGTTTGTATACTATTATGCTCGCTTGCTTCGTTCTACGAACAGACAAATATTATCTTTAGATAAGCAGAGCTGCCTTAGCTTTAGCAGGCAAGAGGCGTAGCCATAGTCAGGCAAAGTTATAAAATAATAGAAAATGAGCGCTAGGAAAAAATTATAATATTAAAACAACAAAAATAATAACAAATAAATCAAGTTTACTACCATTATATGGAAATGTCATTAATTTATTTAAGGCACCAAGCTTTGCTTTAGGAGCCCCACATAAATCAATCTCTGAAACTCCAAAGTTATTATCATATAAAAATATCTTTAATAGAAATATATTATGGGTAAAATTATATGATAATTATTTATATTTATATTTAAATAAAAATACAAATAATAAATTAAGTTTATTTGAAGCGCCGAAAGCTGCTAAAACAAAAATAAATCCTACTTCAATTCTTGCCACAGCATCCGCCCAGAATAAAATACAAATTAATAAAAATACTGTAAAATTATTAAATATAAATAATAGTGCCACACCTCAAACTTCTGCTTTTGATTTAGGCATGGCTGACAAAGAAATCAAATTATATAAATATATAAATACTATTTCTGAATATAATAATGAAACAGTTAAATATCAAAATATTGTATATCAATTTAATAAAAATAATAAAGGAAAACAAAATAGTAGTGTAGGAATAAATAAAAATGTTTATACATTATTAGAATCTACATTTTTATCAATGTCTAGTTTAATAAGTAAACCTATTACTATTATTACTCCAAATAAAGTTGTTATTCAATTATTTTATTATAGTTCTAATTCTTTAAATGGCCTTAATAAATTATTAAATATTAATAATGATAAATTACAATCTCTATGTTTAAATTTAACTAAAATATATAAAAAACCAGTGGAATTAGAATTAGATAGATTACATTATCCTTATCATGATAGTAATATATTATCTAATATGATTGGTTTAATTAGTAATATTGTTAAACTTAGATTTATTATTAAAAAATTATTTACTATTGCTAAAATTAAAAAAACTAATAAATCTTCTATTATACCTTCTTACTTATCTGGTTTTAAAATTAGAGTTGCTGGTAGATTATTAACACAAAGAGTTATACCAAGATTAACAGTTAAAACTATACAAAGAGGTACATTAGCTAGAGGTAAAGCTAAATTTGTTGATAGTGCTAGATTTTCTAATAAAAATAAAAGAGGTTCATTTAGTATTACTGTAACTATGGGACATATATTTTTTTAATTTACATATAATTTACCCCCCTACTTACTTTAGTTAGCCTTGCTTTAGATAACTAATTCGCCTCTTTTTAAAGGCTCGCAGAGCGTTATATTTTTAATTAAATTAACTAATCTTAAAAGAGAATATTAATATATTGTATAAGAGTGTAGTATTAATTGGTTAGTATGGCGATCTCCAAAATCATCGGTAGGTGTTCGAGTCACCTCGCTCTTGTTACTAACTTTGTTTTAGATATATTCACTAAAAGAGTGTATAATTTGTGTATACATGGTAAATATTTAAGTTGTTTTTTACGATTCGTAAATTATGATAACATTATAAATAATTTTAAAAATTGAAAAAGGGAAAAATTTCTAGTAGAAGGGGGTGTTTTTGTATTTGTATTTATATTATTTATAATTAATAAAAGAACCCTCGTGTGACATAAATAACTTTATTTGGGGGATTCTTTAAATAATATTTTTATTATTTTTAATTATAAAAACTATAGAATGATTATAATTATTTAAATCATAAGCAGCTTTAGTCCAAATAATTTTATTAAATACAACTCTAGCATTAGGTTTGTTAACTAAATCTAATACACAAAATGGAGTTAAAGGTTCAAATAAATTATTAGTAGTATTATAAATACCAACAATAAGATATAAATTTATGCCTGAGGCAACAGATAATTTCCTAGAATAAACAAAATGTAGAACAATTCTTAACATATTGTAATAATTAGTAAAAATAGTTTCAGATACTCTAGGAGTAAACATGAAAAACTGTTTAAATGAACTATATAAAGGATTATTAACTTTATAATAAGAGCCCTTATAGAAATATCTATTTCTAATGAAATAGTATAAGTATTTACCTAATTTAATAAGTAAATTTAATGAAATAAGTATTATAATAAATAATACATAGTAATAAATAAAATTATTTAACATTTTTAAATATATTAATTTTCCTTTAGGGTGTTACAAATTCTACACAGTTAAAAATATTGGTAGAGTTTAGCGTAACGATACGTTGAATATAATGAAAGTCTTAAAATTGGACTTTAAATAAATTATTTTTTGAATCTACGCAAGATTCGATAATTAAATATTATCTAGACCGATACCAATATTAATAAAATATTAGCAGTGTTGTTAATAAAGTATAAGGGGGTAATTAATTATGATTTTTTAATTAAATCATTGTAATTATAGGGTTTAGTGTTTTCAAAGATATCATTATTATAAATGCTTTGTCTTTTATTAGATGTAACTTTAAGAGTGTAAGCAATATCTGTAATAGTAATATCTCCATCAAAGATTTTTTTAAACCATTTATCTTGTGTAAATTCTCTAGTTGAGTCTTTAACAAGTAAGTTTTCTAAATCTTCAATATGTAACCCTGATAATGCATCCTGTTTAATACCTTTAACTTTAATGATTTCTTCACCAGACGACGTTATAAATGCATATACTTTTGGAGCTAAGAATACAGCTCTTTCTATTGTGTATTCTAATTTAAATTGTCCTAATTTATCTCCAACCATGAATGAAGGTAAAGGTTTATTAGTTACAAACGAATCAGTATCAGAGTAGAATAAATTGAATTCAAATCTATTTTTAATAGTTGACATCCACATTCTACCCCCAGCAGTAATAGCTGCGGCGATTGAAACGTTAACATCTAAACCATGATAATGATCATTATCTTCATTAGCATAATAATTAGAAATATTATCTCTAATAACTACATAATGTTGATCTAATTTAAACCAATCTTGAATAGTAGGACCATATTTATCTACCATTTCAAAGAATGAATTTAATTCGCTATCTGAAGCTAGATTATAAATATCTACTTTAGTAGACTGAGGTTTCATACCGAATTTTCCATAAAGAGAATTCATTAATAATTTAGCTACAAAATTCATAGGATCATCTTTTTCATACTGCATTCTTAATTCATACATTGTTTCAATATAATCTTTAAAAATATAACCTTTATCAAATTCATATCCCATAAGAATATTAAACTGATATTTATTATTATTCTGAGCATTATACATTTCATCGCTATAAATCCACCCAGTCCAACTACCAGTACCAGCTATAGTTCTAGTACCTTCAGTAGTTTTAATTCTTTGTTGTAGAATAGGATGTGCAATATCACTAGGACTAGTAATTTCACAATAGAAGTAACCATACGCTTCAGGGTTAATCACTCTAATATCCCCTTTAAAATATTTAGGTTTCCCAACGGGCATAGGAGTTTTAGCCATAATGAATGGGTATAAAGAGTTTACATCGTAATAATACAATATTTCAAATATCCATGAGAAGAAATTACCAATTCTATTATGTGGAATGTATACATCTACTGCACCTCCTGTATAAGCTTCTCTTATATCTCTATCGATATTAGGGGTAAGTTGGTAAATAGTATTTTCAGGCATAAATTTAGATTTATAGATTTTCATGGCTAATGCAGGTAAAGTTAGAACAGAATGAATATTAATATTAAAATGTTGATAGATTAAATCATTATATTTAATTAAGATATCAAATAAACATTTACAATCTAATTGACAATATTTAATAGCTTCATCTTTGAAACTCCATTTAATTCCTAACAAATTAAATTCTTTTTTCATATCTAAATATTGTTCTAACGAGATACCTGTCCAGTACTTATATGCAGGGAATAAACCTTTGTAGAAAATGTTTCTTAATGAAAATGGAAATAAGCCTTTAGATGCATCAATTTTGAATGTAATACATAATCTTCTAATAGAGGCAGGTAATAATAAATAAGAATCTTTAAATGTGATAGTTTTACCAGTCGTCAATCTTACTTTAATTGCAATTAATTTACTATTGAAAATAATAGGTTCCACTTTACCTAAAGGTAATAAATGGTTTAATAAGAATATTCCATCGAATCCACTCAAGTTGTGTGCGTATACAATTAAACTTTTACCCTTTTTAGGGAAGAAAGTAAATAATTGGTTAATAAATGAACTGAATAATAGTTTTGGATCAATTACTCCATTATTAACTTGAGCATAAGACGTAATATACTCACTACCGTTATAAGCTGAGATTAAATAAGGCATTAATTTGCCATTTTGTCTTTTAATAGTTTCAATATCCATAGTTACAAAATTATTTATAATTTTAATTACAAAAATAAAAATATAAAAGTATCGATGACAATATAGTAATAACATCAAAGTAATTTAAAGGGGTTATTAAGGATAACTAGCAAATTTATAAAAAAGGAGGTGTAAGCCAAAAGCCACAAATTCTTAAATTATTTATAATTATATTATTATATTTATATAAGTTTTAGAATTAAAAATAATGTGGCGATCCTAAGGGAAACCTTTATATAAAAACTTCCTGAAGCAAATCATTCTAGTAAGGAAAGGAAAGGAAATCAACCGAGACTCCGAAAGTAATGGTGAGTGAAATCGGATTAGCCTAGTAAAAATTATAAATTGAAATTCTATCAATATTATCAAATAAAGATAACTACAAAAGGTGAAAGTCCTGTAGATTTATAATCAAACTAACAAATAAGTACGATGAGAGAAAACTTGTCGGAATAAAGGGGAACCATCCTCTAAGGCTAAGTATTATAAATTTAGCAATAGCGAAAAGTACTGTAAAGGAAAGTTTGAAAAGTATTGTATTAACATAGTGAAATAGACTTGAATTAGTAACCCTATAAGCAGTCGAAGTTTTATAAAAATGACGGCGTACCTTTTGCATAATGGGTCAGCAAGTTAATAGGAGTAGCAAGGTTAAAAGCCTTAGCGAAAGCGACTGGACTAACTAGTTTAATTAACAAAAGTTAATCTAATACTAGAAAATAGTGATGGATAAGTTACTTCTATTAGACCCGAAGCAAGGTGATCTTTCCAAGACCAGATTATAATGGATCGAACGGGTGAATGTTGCATAATTCTCCGAAGAGTTTTGGAAAGCGGTGAAATGCCAATCTGACCTTGTGCTAGCTGGTTTTCTACGAAACATATGTAAGTATGACATCTATACAAAATTTATGGAGGTACAGCACGGCAATTCCCAACAAATCATAATTTTATTATGAGGCGTTTAGGTTGCGGGGATCTCGAAAATCTTACCAATGGAAGCGAATCTCGGAAGTACATAAATTGATGGTAGATATTCAGACTGCTCATGCTAAGTTGGGTAGTCAAGACGGAAACAGCCGAGAACACGAAATCTAGGTCCCTCATGATTATTAAGTGAAATTAAGGAAGTAACAAATTGAATGCAGCTGTAAAGTGAGCCTGGTAGTCGCTATCTTTTAATGACCGTTGTAACAACGTAGCAGCCTTCACTCACTCTATTTTATTGGCTTGCATGCCTGCGGCAATAAGCAGACTTTGAAATAGAATGATGAATAAGATTGTAGCGCCGAAAATTTAACGGGTCTAAATAATCAACCGATATCGTGTTGATTGATAATATAATCAAATATATTCTTAATCTAGGTAGTAGAACATTCAGTAATACTGATGAAAGAACAGTGTTTCATTGTTTTAAGGTAACTGAAGAGATAATGCTGACATGAGTAACGTAAAAAGAAGTTATAATACTTCTCGCCGAATACGAAAGGGTTATGAGAAAAGGTTGAACCGTCTCATGTTAATGCGGCCTCTAAGGTCCAAAACCAAAGTTTTGGCTGATGAGTAATTTACTGAAAGTCCTAATTTATATTATTTATATAATAACTATGCTTTGCATAGATGGACCAGGAAAATAATGTATTAAATATTTTATTAAATATTTCTACCGTACCCTAAACCGACACAGGTTCGTAAGTAGAGAATACTAAGGCGTAGAGCTAAAAGTTGTTAAGGAACTCGGCAAGTTCTCCTCATAAGTTTGACAATAAGAGGAACCCTTACCCTCGCTCTGCATATCTTTAGATAATAGCAGAGCAATGGTGGGGGTGTCACAAAATCGGAGGCCACGACTGTTTACTAAAAACACAATTCAGAGCAATGATGAAAATCATAGTATTCTGGATGAAATTTGCCCAATGCCATTAACATAAAAGAGGTAATGGGAAACTGTTACTAATTGAAAGTCTGGTTAATAGCGGTCTTAACTATGAGGATCCTAAGGTAGCAAAATCAGTTGGCCATTAAATGTGGTCTGGTATCAATAGTGTAACGATGGTCTCACTGTCTCTACAACTTGCTCAGTGAAATTGAATTATCCGTGCAGATGCGGATTGCCTCCAGGTGGACGGGAAGACCCTATGCAGCTTTACTGTAGTTAGTTATCACATTGATCTACAACAACTTTAGTTAATAGAAATTAGGATTGTCGATAGAAAAACCGTAAAAGGGTTGGAAGCCTTAAAACTGGGTTGGGTCTATGTTTACCTTATAATTTATAATTAAAGGGATAGTTGACTAATTGGCAGTTTGACTGGGGCGGTCGTCTTTAATAAAGTAGCAAAGTACATCCAAATATTTATATTAAATTTCAATAATAAATATTATAAACTCTAATTTATTAGAACCAATAATATCCTGACAGAAAAATATAATTTAAACAAATTTGTTGGCTGCATCAAAGATGCCAGCTATATAAAATCATTCTCAAATATCAAAAGGTATAGCTAGAAATTGAATGGAGATCAATTAACCAGTGAACGGTTATGCAGAGTATAAAGGCGGAAAGCATGCCTAACTGAAAGACTTAGAAGTCGCACAGATACGTAAGTAGGGCTTAGTGACCCCTCGTTATATTATGGAATAGACGGGGATCAATCGATAAAAGTTACGCTAGGGATAACAGGCTGATAGCCGGTGAGAGTACACATTGTCCCGGCTGTTTGGCACCTCGATGTCGACTCATCCTATCCTCCCGGGGAAGAAGCTGGGAAGGGTTCGGCTGTTCGCCGATTAAAAGGGTACGCGAGTTGGGTTTAATACGACGTGAGTCAGTATGGTCCCTATCTTCTGGAGGGATAAATAGTAAAAGGAGGCAGACCTTCTAGTACGAAAGGATCAATAGGCTGTGTTTCTCTAGTGTACCAATTGTTGAAGTTTTTATTTTATAAAATCAGTAAGCATAGTTGGGTAGCCACAAACATAATAGATAAGCGCTGAATGTATATAAAGCAAGAATCTAACCTCTGGATACTATCAATAAATTACGAAAGGTAATTTTAATTATAAGAAATAGATCATTTCTAAATAGGATGCAAATGAATATACTGTGAAGTATTTAGTTTAGCATTACTAATTTATTAAGTAGACTTGATGTTAATAATTGTCAATTTTTATAAAAATCCATTAGCTTAATTGGTAGAGCGTTATATTTTTACCCGCCTATGTCAAGCTATGCCAGGCTATGCCTGGCTATACCTACACAAGTAAGGGCACAAGTTAAAGATATCAGTTCAAGTCTGATATGGCGACCCTCTAGCTATCTAGCCTTGCTTAGGGCTGCAAAACAGAGGGATAACTAATTATTATTATTCTTATTATTATTATTTTTATTATTATTATTTAATATTATCGTTATAAGGTTTAGTATTATTGAATATTCCATTTTCATATATATGCATTCTTTTGTTAGAAGTAGCTTTAAGTGTATAAATCATATCATTAGTAGTTATTTCACTATTAATTAATGATTTAAACCATTTTTCTTGTATAAATTCTCTTGTTGTATCTTTAATTAAAAGAGCTTCTAAATCAGAAAAAGTTAATTTACTAATTACTTCACTAGTTAAACCTTTAACTTTAATAATTTCTTTACCATCAGTAGTAATTAATGCATATACTTTTGGTGCCAAGAATACTGCTTTTTTAATAACATATTCTAATTTTAATTGACCTAGTCCTGTACCAACCATATAATCAGGTAAAGGTTTATTAGTCACCATACTATCAGTATCTGAATAATATAATTTAAAATCAGGATTATTTTTAAATTGTGACATATGAATTCTAGCATAAGCAGTAATTGCACTCGCAATTGCAACATTAACTTCTGTACCATGATATTCATCGCTAACAGGTTTATTAATTTCTAGCATAATATGATCATCTAATTTAATAATATCAATAATATCTTTATTATATGAATGTAAAACTAATGATATTTTTAATTTATCTTCAGTAGTTATATTTCTTAATATTTCTATTTTAGTAGTAAGGGCTCAAAAAATATCAAAAATAGCTAATTTTACCCACTCACCCGACTAAATAGGATTTTGTTTAAACATTTAGGGGGATATTTATTATTATTTAATCTTTTATAATGATTATTAAATTTAAATTTTAATGATCATTATCTGATTTTCTCCAAACAAAATGAACATTGTTTTCAATATTAATTTGTTTGTCAAAACCCGAGTAAATAGGATTTTTATCAAAATTTAAGGGGGTGCCATGTCCAGAAATCAGAAGTTTATTTTAGTTTAAATACTGATAGTACACCAGCTTCTACGTAGACCCGTAAGGGGATAATAAACTCAATTAAAATTTTAATTATTGAATATTTCAATAAAAGAGTATATAAATTTACGTATATATGGTAAATATCTAGTTATTGATACAATTCTGATTATACTGGTGAAAGATGCTGGTGGGATATAATCAATTATGCTTAAAGCGGACTAATATTTACTGAAGGGTCTTACTTCGTGGAATTATTCCAGTAATAAATAAATAATGCAAACACAAACTTATTCTTCGAATAATTTAATCCTTAATAAGGATATATTAACGGTTTATATAAACAATTTTTGGAATGATACCTTTTCTAAAGTTAAAAATGGTAATTATATAATGGTTATGGTTAAAGTTAGTTTTACAGAGTCATCAAACATAGTGAAATCTTGTATAGTTTTACCTAATTTTTCTAATAATTCATGAAATTGAATTAATTTAGCCTCAGTAGAAATGTTATAAAGATCTACAGTAGAAGATTGAGAATTCATACCGAATTTACCATATAAACTATTCATTAATAATTTAGCTATATAATTCATAGGATGTCCTTTTTCATACTGCATTCTTAATTCATACATTGTTTCAACATATTCTTTAAAAATAATTGCAGTATTAAATTCATGTCCTTTAACTATTTCTATTTGATATTTATGTTTAATTGCATTATCTACTTCTTTGCTATCATACCAACCACTCCAGCTACCGGTCCCAGCTATAGTTCTTACACCATCTAGAGTTTTAATTCTTTGCTGTAATATTGGATGTTTAATATCATAAGGTGAAGTAATATTACAATAGAATACACCAGATGCATCCGGTTTTACTTTTCTAATATCACCATCAAATGTCATAACTAAACCTACAGGCATTGGAAGTTTGGCCATAATAAAAGGATATAAGGAGTTTACATCATAATAATATAATTTTTTAAATAAATTAGAAAAGAATCCTCCAATTCTATTATGTGGGATATAAACATCTACTGCACCCCCAGTGTAAGCTTCTCTAATTTCTTGTTCAATAATCTAAAGAGTTCAGTTTACAGATGGTTCTGTAGTAGACCTGCAAAGTCTATCAAAATAGGGTTCAATTCCCTCTTAACTCTTTTTTATTTTCTTAAATTTAATTCTTTAATTATATACATGAATATAACAATATTTAGAATTAAAAAAATAATTTAAAAGAAGTGATTAGTAATAAATATTATTTTATTATTATAGTGAAAATTCTTAACTCAGCCAAAGTTAGTCTTAATAAAGCATTGGCCTTTTTATACTATCGTGCTATTTTATAAGCACTTGCTATTTTAACAAAATAAGAACAATATTTTATATTTAATTTATAGTTACTTCGTTAACCCAGCGTTTCAATATGCGCTAGAGCCGGAGGATCACTAAAGCTTGCTTATGCAATATTAATTATATTATTCTTGGCGCAGCCTGCCTAAGCTCTAGAGCAGGCAGCCTTGCTTATCTTTAGATAAGGCAGCCAGTAATTTTATAAATAAGTAATCAATATTTTTTTAGTTTAATTTAATATTTGCCTTGTGCCTATTGCCTGCTTGCAGAGCGAAGGCCTGCAACATCTATTGCTTGTGCCTGAGGCAACAAAGTAATAAGCATGATGATGCGAGCAGGCAACAAAGTCATCAGACAGGCAGCCCTGTGTCTATTGGCTTTGCCAACTAATTTAAAGGGCTTTAACCTCATAAGGCTGCATTGTTAAAGATAGGCCCTAGATACCCCTTAATTTTGGCGCAGCCAGCTAAAGATATAAATAATAAAGCCTATAATTTAATGGTAGAATAATTTCTTGATGAGGAATCTGTAGAAGTTCAAATCTTCTTGGGCTTAAATTAAAACTTCTATCTCTTTAACTAACTATTGCAGCATTGTTAAAGATAGATAGCTGGCCTCATACTATCTTTATAAACACTTACTATCAAAAGCAGCAATAAGTGCCCTTGTGATTTATGCATGCATGCTTTAGCAATAGCAATAGTAAGGCAAAGCCTAAGCTAAAGGCAAAACTTTCTTAGGATAAAGTTAATAAAAATAGTTATAGTGTATGTGTTTGTGTGCATCTAAAGAATGCATGCTACATCTTTTATTTAGGCCCTTAATTAAAGGGCTTGACTTTGTCTGCTCTAGAGCGAAAGCATGGCTTCTGACTTTGTCAAGTCAAGCAAAGCAACCAACAAAAATAATCAAAATGTATGATAATATACAACATTTTATAAAATATAAGTTAAATTATTTAATATATTAACTTAATATAAAAATATTAATTTTTATCACAATTTTCATTAATATAAAAATTAATATATAAATATAATTATATGCCTAGCCCTTGCCTATTGCCTGCTCGTATCATCATGCTTTAGCAAATAGATGTAGCGAAGGCTTTGTCAATAGTCAGGCAGCGCTAACTAAATAAAGAGCATATAAAAATAAATTATTCATTATATAATTTTATATTTTAAAATAGTAATGTTAAATTTAAACAAAAATAAATAATAAATGAGATTACTAAAATCACATGTTTTACTAAGATTATTTAATTCTTATGTAATTGATTCACCAGAACCAGCAAATATTTCATATTTATGGAATTTTGGTTCATTATTAGGAATATGTTTAATTATACAAATATTAACAGGAAGTTTTTTAGCAATGCATTATCAACCTCATGTAGATTTTGCGTTTTCATCAGTAGAACACATAATGAGAGATGTTAATGCAGGTTATATCATTAGATATTGCCATGCTAATGTAGCTTCTTTCTTCTTTATTTTTGTATATGCACATATAGGAAGAGGATTATATTATGGATCTTATAGATCACCTAGAGTATTATTATGGTCAATTGGAGTAATAATTTTAATATTAATGATGGCTATAGCATTCTTGGGTTATGTATTACCTTACGGACAAATGAGTTTATGGGGTATTTTATTTTGCCCTAAATGGTTTAAGTTTATTGATATAGAATCAAACGGATTAATTTACTATAGTACAGTTTTACCATTTATTTCACCTAAAACAAAATCTAAGAATAGAATAGGACCACATAATTATGATACAATTTGTATTTTAATGGGTTCTTTATTAGGAGATGCTTCTGCAGAACATCATGGAAATGGTACAAGAATTTGTTTTCAACAAGAACATTTAAATTCTCAATATTTAATGTGGTTTCATAATTATTTAAGTAAATTAGGTTATTGTAGTGAAACAACACCTCAAATTACAACAAGAATAGGTAAAGGAGGAAAATTAAGATATGTTTCTAGATTTAAAACTTATACATTTACAAGTTTTAATTGGATACATACAGCTTTTTATAATGAAAATAATAAAATTTTACCTTATAATATTGAAGAATATTTAAATCCTTTAGCTCTATCTGTTTGGATTATGGATGATGGTGGTAGAGTATCCTCTGGTTTAAAAATAGCTACAAATAACTTTTCACTTAATGAAGTAGAAATTTTAGCTAATATAATGAGAAAAAAATATAATTTAAAAACATCAATAATCAAAACTGGTGCATTAAATCAATATAATATATATATTCCTAAATCATCAATGAATGACTTAGTAAGTATTATTAAACCTTATTTTCATACTTCTATGTACTATAAATTAAACGGCTATATTTAAAAACTTTAATCATAGTTTTCTTTCTAGTAATTCTGCAATATATGTATAAAAAGAATTATGTTTTAAGATTGAAAGCAATACCAATGAAAACGGTTAAAGATACTGCAAGTTTCTAGACCGTCGGTTCTACATAGGATCGCTACAGACTGGATCATTGGTGGGTGCCTGAAATGGTGCTTAATGTACAGTCGGAATCTTTATAATATAAATTTATATTATTACAAGGCTTTCTAAAGATATTATTATCAATCTATGATCTTATCGTAGATTTAGAATGTACATAATTTATCTGTTTATTGATTAAACTAAAGATAAATTTGAGATTTGGCTACTGTAATTACTAATTTATTAAGTGCTATTCCTGTATTTGGTCAAGATTTAGTAGAATTAATTTGGGGAGGATTTAGTGTAAGTAATGCTACATTAAATAGATTCTTTTCTTTACACTTTTTATTACCTTTCTTATTAGCTGCTTTAGCTGTAGCTCACTTAATTGCTTTACATATACATGGATCAAATAATCCTAATGGAATAACTTCAAATACTGATAGATTAGCTTTCCATCCTTACTTTGTTTTTAAAGATTTAGTAACTGTATTCTTATTCTTATTAGTATTATCTATTTTAGTTTTCTATTATCCTAATTTATTAGGACACAGTGATAACTATATTCCGGCTAACCCTATGCAAACTCCTCCTTCAATTGTACCTGAATGGTATGTTAATAGATGCCATGCATAAGAGTAATCTTATGAATCATTTACTTCACTATATGCTGGAACACCCTAAAGCTTTAAGTACTATTCTAAATATTTATATTGCCTTCGCAACATCTAAAGATGAAGCGAGCAGGCAGGATAGTGAAAATCTTAAAGATGTTACAATGGACAATCAGCAGGAAACCAAAGTTCTATATTTTAGTGCTATAATCTTCGATTTGAGCATCTTTTTATATAATATAGAATAAGTAGGTTCCTCAGAGACTACACGTGGAGCTCCTTACTGTAGGTAGCCTCCAGAAATAAGGATGAAGATATAGTCCAGCCATTATTGAAAGATAATGGGTATTACATTTATGTATTAAATAATGTTATCAGATAACTTCCTTGCCTGCTCTTGCTTGTGCCTGAGGCAACAAAGTCAGAGCTAGAGCGAAGGCTTAAGTTTAGTATGTTAACAAAATTTCTCAACTAATAAAAGCTAGAATCAAATAGAGGATATATTCAAAAAATATCTTTAATTGGTAATTCTAGATTTATGTATGGGTGCCTGCGACAACAAAGTAGTTTAAGAATACAACATCTTAATTATTTTATTGTGCATGGCTGCGCCAACAGCACAGTGCTGCCTTAGGCTTTAACAAACGCAGACTATACACCCACGTATTAGAATTATTTAAACCTTACTTATCTAAATATTTTAAATTTAAAACAAAATCATTTGTAGATAAGATAACTAATAATAGTTATAGTTCAGTTAATTTTGCTACATTATCATTGCCATGTTTTAATTATTACTGGCTGCCTGCTCTAGAGCTTAGGCAGGCTGCGCCAAGTAATATACAAGATTTACTTACTCCTAGAGGTTTAGCTTATTGGATTAGGGTTCTCTGTGCTGCTTGCCGCAGGCACCACAATCAAAATAAACTCTGATACCTCAAAATAATATTATATTATGTACCTGATCTATTACCTTACTATGCTATATTAAGATCTATTCCTAATAAATTATTAGGTGTTTTAGCTATGTTTGGTTCATTATTAATTTTATTAGTTTTACCTTTAACTGATGTATCAAGAATAAGAGGATGTCAATTTAGACCTGCTATGAAATTAGCTTTCTGGTTCTTTGTAGTAGATTTCTTTATCTTAATGTGGATTGGATCTCAACACCCTAATACACCTTATGTTGAAATTGGACAAATTGCTACAGCATTCTACTTCGCATTCTATTTAATTATTGTACCTGTTATTGGATTAATTGAAAATACTTTAATGGACCTAGCTACTGATAATAATTAATTTTTATTAATTATGTTTAATTACCCCCCACAATACTGACAAAGTAAAGCCATAGGCTGGGGCGACATAGCTTAATTCAAGGGCTGCAAGCTAATGTAGCTTGGCTTCGCTTTAACTAAAGATAAGGCAACAAAGTAATAGCTAGAGCGAAGGCTAATCTTAATTAAATACTACTTTAAAAGAGATAAGTAATAAATAATAAGCTGAAATAGTTTAATTGGTTAAAACATACCATTCATGACGGTATAACAAAGGTTCAATTCCTTTTTTCAGCTATTAAGTTTATATTTGATATTATCATATGCCTTTGGCTGAGCAAACCCCTTCTTATTCATTTGTATTATTTAATAATATAAAGAGAAAATATACCCTGCTTGCTGCTGCAATTGTATGAATTTTATAATTAATTAATTAATTAAAAGTAATAGTAAAATTAATGTTTGTTAATTTAATTTAGAAAAATATAAAAATATTTCTATGTCACTCTGCTTACTAAACTTAACCCTCTTTAGCAATTTTACTTGGCTTGTGCCTATTGCCTGCTGTGCTGCGCACACGCATCATCAGACAGGCCTTTTAAATTAGCTGGCTTTTTCAACCCCTATTTTTATAACTTTATTGGGCATGTCTACTGCCTTATCTAAAGATAAATCAAAGATGCAGAACATTAAAGTAAATTAAAAAATATTTCTAAAATTCTCTTAATTAATAGTTATAATAGCATTCTTCTAAAGTGTTAATTTTGGTTCGAATCCAAAAGAGAATATAAATTTAATAAGTTAGCATAGGGCCAACTAAATCTATATTAAAAATACAATCTTAATATGTAATCCTTAAATTATAATAATATAAATAGTTATAGTGTATATGTATGCCTTGTATTGCAAAAAACGAGGCCTACCCCTTGAATGAAGCTAGACACCTTATTGGCTAAATCAAGGGCCTGGCTTTGCTACATCTAAAGCATGATGATGCGAGCCCAACTAAAATAAAAATAGACTTGTTTATATATAAAATAAGCCCCTTTAATTTAAGACAAAGTCATACTTTAGCCAACCCCTAAATTATAATAGTAGGTATGGTAAGGCTTTTTCTTAAAGCCTAATTCTTTGCGTTAAAGGCTACTCTAACTTCTACTACGCCCTTACTGTGTACTATAACTATAGTCTAACAATGTAAGGTATAGCCATGCCTAATTAAAGGGCTTGACTTTGTCTGCTCTAGAGCGAAAGCATGGCTTCTGACTTTGTCAAGTCAAGCAAATAGAAATTGTAATAACAATAGAAAGGCCTGCAAAGCATGGCTGCACCAATAGAAATATTTTGTAACTTAAAAATCTTCATTGAAAATTATAAAATATTATAAATATACTCATTCATTTTTAATTAAATAAAATAATTCCTTATTTAATTACATATATGAATAAAAAAACAAAATTAAAAATAATACCAATGATGAATAATAATTTAATATCTAATATATTAGATATATTAATCAATTTAATTGATGTATTAATAATATTATTACCTGTATTATTATCTGTAGCTTTCATGACAATTATAGAAAGAAAACAATTAGCTGCTATGCAAAGAAGAGTAGGACCAAATACTGTAGGTTATTATGGAATTTTACAACCATTTAGTGATGCTTTAAAATTAATTCTTAAAGAAACAGTTATACCCTCTCAATCTAATAAAGTTTTATTTTATTTAGCTCCAGTATCTGGGTTAATATTTAGTTTATTAGGTTGGGGAATCATTCCTTTTGGAGAAGGATTAACAATTTCAGATTTCTCCTTAGGAGTTTTATATAGTTTAGCTTTATCTTCATTAGGAGTATATGGTATATTATTTGCTGGATGGAGTGCTAATTCTAAATATGCTTTCTTAGGATCTTTAAGATCAACAGCAGCTATGATAAGTTATGAATTAATATTAAGTTCTGCAGTATTAATAATTATATTATTAACTGGATCATTTAATTTTACAACTATTATAGAAAGTCAACAAGCAGTATGGTTTATTTTACCTTTATTACCTGTATTTATTTTCTATTTTATTTCTATCTTAGCAGAAACTTCTAGAACTCCTTTCGATCTTCAAGAAGCAGAATCAGAATTAGTAGCTGGTTTCTTTACTGAACATTCAAGTGTACCATTTGTTTTCTTTTTCTTAGCTGAATATTGTTCTATAGTATTATTTAGTACTATTACAGCTATTTTCTTCTTAGGTGGTTATAATTTCCCTGAAATATTTGTAAATGAATCTTATATAAATATTACATCAATAATATTAGGTCTTAAAACATGTATATTCTGTTTTATGTTCGTTTGGTTCAGAGCTACTTTACCTAGATTAAGATATGATGCTTTAATTGAATTATGTTGGTTAAATTTATTACCTGTTGCAGTAGCATTCATTATTTTAGTGCCTAGTATATTAGTTGCTTTTGATATAGCACCCTACTAAATAATTATTTATTAATATTACCATTAATTTCCCCCATTTTATATATAATAAGATATCCAATATATTATATTAAACAACTATTTTAACTATAACTCAATATTATAGTAGTCGACCTAGTTTACTATTGATGTAATCAGTGTATGATAAAATAGTATGGATTATTAAGTACTTAAATATTTTATTGACATGTGCTGCGCACAGTAGGAGATATTTAAGCATAGTATGCACCACAGTCTAATAAGATTTATCTTATGCATAGACTAAAATTATAAATGAATAAATGAATAAATCAACAATGTTTAAATTAATGCATAAAATTAATAAATATTATAATCTATTCAATAAATATATACCATATAATTATTTAGCATCAATTTCAGTAATAATTAGTATTTGGGATAGAATAAAATCTACAAAATTAACAAAGTTTTTAAAGGGAGTATTTAAAATATTATTTTTTATTAATATAATATTTGGAATAGGTGTAATAGTTTATTATACAGATATTATAACACCTATAAATACAACTTATTCTATCTATATAGATTTAATAGAACCTTATATACAAATTATAATACATTTATATAATGAAGTAATAAATTATTATAATACTATTATATCTCAGTTTAAATTATTTATCAGAGATTTGTTTCAAGGTGAAGTAATAAGTAATCAGGTAAGTAAATCTGTGGAAGAAAGTATTCATAAATTAGATATTAAAGATGAAGTTAAAGAAGGAATAAAATCTGGACTTAAAGAAATCATTCAAGATTTAAAGGATGATTTAGATGAATTAGATAATAAATCTGATTTCTTTAAACAAATAATTATCTTTGGTACACTTTTATTTGGAATCTATTTCATTATTATATTACCTAATAATACAGAAGCTATTCAGGATTATAATTGGTTCAATACAGGTTTAATTAATATTAAATTATCTATAATTGATTTATTTAGTAAACCTAATAATCCTGGTACTCCAAGTGCTCCTAGTACTCCGAGTGCTCCTGGTACACCAATACCCGCTATTAGAATTTTAGTTGATGTAGGAGTATCACCTATAGTATCTCCTATAATATCAGAAGGATCTAATTTAGCTACTATTACTCCTAATACACCAATTCTTCCTATACAAACTCTTTCAGAATTTGTTGGTGCTAGTACACAAACTACTGTTACAGGTGTTGATGTTAGCACTCAAACATATTTAGATGGAATTGGTGTAAGTAAAATGGTTGAAACAACTAACATTTTAAGTGGTGTTTTAGATAAAGATAGTGCGGATATTATAAAAAGTGGTGTGAATAATATAGTACAAAATATTACAGATTAATTATCCCCCAATCGATTTATTAAATCTGGTATGAGGCTATGACACTTTCAGTATCCACTATTGTATAAATATCTATTAAAATAGACATTTATCTACCCTTTCAGTATCTAGGGGTCATAGCCGTGCATTTATTCTTAGCTAAGAAATATATGAGAAGTAGTTTCTTAAAACAGAGTAAATTAGAATTATTAGAATTATAAAAAGGGAGGCCCCAAACTGTGGGAATTTTAAATTTGGTTTATTTTTTGTTTTGTAATCGTTATTAAATAAATTCATTATTTACAGCACTTTTATGTCCCCTATTCTTTTTTTTTATAAAGTCCCATACCTTTACAGATTAATTAAAATTATATTTATTAGAATTATCACTCTTAAATCATAACTTATCACTGAAAAGCTTAAACCTAATAAAATACTTATAATTACCGTTTCATAATTAAATTTGTTGTTTATTGTTTTGTTCATTATATTTTTAGTTTACACCTTAAAAGAGAATATTATTACTTAATAACTTCTGATAATAATCATAGGTTTTTGAAGAATTAAGTTAAAATAATATACTCGTAATAATTCGGTAAATAACTTTATCCCTCTGTGCAGATCTTTAGATTCCAGAGAATATCGATAGGGAGATCAGATAAAACTGAAAGTTATTTATATGCAAAATGTTCTCGTAACTCAATTTATAATCTTCAAATAAATTAGAGGAGAAGTACTATCGATTTATAAGAATTATTATTGAAATCTTTAGCTGGCTGGGCCAGGGTAAGTAAATATTAGTTCGATTCTAATAAAGATTTTAAATAATTTAGAATAAGTTCATTGACTACACTACCTATTTAAATTAGTCAAATAAAAGAGTAATTTTTAAGTAGGTTCATTAGCATAATAGGTAATGTACTCGATTGTCACACGAGGGTATATCAGTTCAAATCTGGTATGGACCGTTATAAAATAAAAAAGAAAAGAAAACAACAGATCCGTAGAAAGCTACATCTCTTAAATTAAATGATACATCATCCACTGTGCTGTGCACATCAGAAACATCATCACTGCCTGCGGCATAAGGATTAATTATATCATCATAGTTATATGGTTTAGTATTATTGAATATTCCATTTTCATATATATGCATTCTTTTGTTAGAAGTAGATTTAAGTGTATAAATCATATCATTAGTAGTTATTTCACCTTTGATTACAGATTTAAACCATTTTTCTTGTGTAAATTCTTTTGATGAATCTTTAGCTAATAAAGCTTCTAAATCAGAAAAAGTTAATTTACTAATTAATTCATTAGTTAATCCTTTAACTTTAATAATTTCTTTACCATCTTCTGTAATTAATGCATACACTTTAGGTGCTAAAAATACAGCTTTTTTAATTGTGTATTCTAATTTTAATTGACCTAGTGCTGTACCAACCATAGATTCAGGCAAAGGTTTATTAGTAAATATGCTATCAGTATCACTGTAATATAATTTAAAGTTAGGATCATTTTTAAATTGACTCATAAAGATTCTAGCTTCTGCAGTAATTGCACTTGCTATTGCAACATTAACTTCACTTCCGTGATAGTAATCATCAATTTTATTATAATTTAAATTATTCTCTGATTTTCTAATTAATAAAGTATGATTTTCTAAATCGATAATATCAATAATATTAGAAGAATAAATATCTAAAATAGAATTAATATTATCTTTATCTTCAGGAGTAATATTTTCTAATATTTGCATAATTGTAATTATATCTTTCATTCCAAATTTACCATATAAACTATTCTGTAATAATTTAGCACTTTGATTCATAGGAGTTCCTTTAGGATATTCCATTCTTAATTTATACAATTTATTAATAAATTCATTAAATAGAATACCTTTATTAAATAAATAACCTTTAAGAATTTTAAATTGGTATCCAAATTTTATTGCATTATACATTTCTTCAGAATAAATCCATCCAAACCATGTACCTAAACCTGCTATAGTTCTTATACCTTCAGATGTTTTAATTCTTTGTTGTAATATTGGATGTTCTAAATAAGGAGGTGAAGTAATTTTAGCATAAAAGTATCCAAATGGATTAAAATGAGCTTCACATCTAGCTTTAGTAATATCACCTTCAAAAACAACAGGTTTACCTATAGGCATAGATTTATTAGCCATAACTGTTGGATATAAACCATTTACATCATAGCAATATAATGTTTCATATTCTACATTACCATTTATTAAGTATGCATTATGTGGAATGTATACATCTACAGCACCACCTGTATAAGATTCTCTAATATTTTGTTCGGTTATACCATGTAGTTGATATACTTTATCTTCACCCATGAATAATGTTTTATAAATTTTCATAGCTAATGCTGGTAATGTTAGAACTTTATGTATATTAACATTGAATTCATTAAATATGATTTTATTAAATTTAGTTAAGATTTCATATAAAATTAAACAATCTAGTTTACAATATTTAATAGCTTCATCTTTAAAATTCCATATTTTATTATTAAAAGTTTGTGATATATTTGAATATTCTAAAATATTTATTTTACTAAAATATTCAAATTTAGGAAACGATCCAGAATAAAAAATATTAGTTAAATTAAATGGGAATATACCTTTATTTTCGGTACATTTAGAAGTTAAAGCTAATTCTCTTAATGAAACTGGAAGAAGTAAATATGAATCTTTAAATATTATTGTTTTACCATTATATTTACTTAATTCATTATAAGTTTCACCCTCCGAAGGAGCTATTAATATTGTTAGTTTTATAGAGATTAATTTACCATTAAATAAAAGTGGTTCTACATTACCAAAAGGTAATAAATGATTTAGTAAGAATACTCCATCAAATTTACTAAAGTTATGTGCATATACAGTGATTGTTTTGTTATCACTTTTAATAAATGTAAATAATTGTTTAATAAAATTAGAAAATAATTCATAAATATTATCATTAAACGAAGTAATATAATCTGTACCGTTATAAGCACAAATTAAATAAGGAATTAATTTATTATTTACTTTAATTGTTTCAATATCGAAAGTAATAAAATTTGTTAATAAATTATTATCTACTCCGAAGTCTTCTAAAGCTTTTATAATTTAACTCTTTTTTAGTTAAAATAATTTCTCCGAAATAAAAATAAATACTAGATTTACCTATATCTCTTTGGATAACAACGTTATTATTAATTATTGTATCAATCCATGATAAATTAATTGCACCTAACATTTGTACTTTACTAGTAAAACCAACTGTTTTACCTAATTTACATTGATCAATTTGATAAGTTTTATTTCCGTCAACAACAATAAATCTAGTAAACTCAGGGTTAGATTTATCAATTGATATAATATTACCATAATCTTCAGGTTCTATAGATAGAGGTAATTTAATTTTATTAAATTCATGAAATTGTATTCCTTTATCAGATAAATCTTCTAATAATAATCTATCTTCTGAAGTAATTCCACCCTTTTTAACAATATAAGTAAATATGATTTGATTAAATATTTGTTGATTATAAGAATCGATTAACAATCCTAATCTTTCAGTTAAATATTCAATAAATAATTCTTTATCATTAAACTCTACTCTTCTTAGTGGACCAATAGTTTTATATGTAGTATTATCAGGATACTGAACTTTACATAAAATCATTAAATGATAATGTTCACCTCCTTGTATTATAGGTTCAAATATATCATTCCAGAATTTATTTACATATGATGCTAATATACTATTAGTTAAAATAAGATTATTCTTAAGTAAATAACTTTTATTTTGTACCATTTTTATATTTAAATTTACTTTTTAGCTCGTTATTTAATTATGTTTATGTGCCTATATCTTTAGATAAGGCAAGTAAAATAGACATATAAGTAGTTGCTTTAGATAAGCTCTAGAGCGAAGGCAACTGAATCTTTTAGTAAATATTAAATAAAGGTTCAACAGATTTGAACTGTTAATTTTATCTTCGGAAGATAAATATTATACCATTTTAATTAGAACCCTGCTTGCAGCTGCAATAAACTTATATCTTAGTGCATGCCTATCTTTAGATAAGGCAAAGCACACAAAATAAGATACTTTTATTTAAAATAATGCATATCTTTTACTAATAATTTTTAAAATTATTTATTAAAAATACAATAAGATAATTATTTAATTATAGGATTCGAGCCTATTTCAAGAAGCTTATTAATAATACTTCTCCTAATACTCCTTTTTACTTTGTAAATTTAAGGGGTAACTTATAACAATTTAAATTGAGGTCTTGAAAAATAAATTCTAAAACTCATATGTTAACGAATCGTACCAGAGTCGAACTGGTATCACCTGCTTGACAGAACGGGTATTCTACCCTTAAACTAACGATTCTTTGCCTTTGGCAGTGCAGGGCACAGGGGATGATTTATATAAATACTTCATCAAGTACAGAATATTTATTATAACTGTTTATTGGATTGTCTAATGTTTCATCTATACCATCATCAGGAGAAGGAGGATTTTTACTCATTTCATCTAAATAACTTGCTAATTTAAAAGCCTACTAATTCAAGTGCTTGGCTTTGCCTGCTCTAGAGCTTGACTTTGTCTGTGCTGCGCACATAGCCATAGGGGATTTATAAGGGGGGAAATTAAACATTATATTACTGATTAATTATTTAGTAGGGTGCTATATCAAAAGCAACTAGTATAATTTTAACTCAAATAATACAATTATATATTAGATTTATTATTGCCTTTGGCAGTAGAAATGAAGATAGGTGCTACCATAGCTAATAATAAAATTACACTAGTAATTATTAATAATATTGCACCAGTAGTATAAAGGTGTTGTCCAATAGCTTCAATTTGTAAGAAATTAGTAAATGTTGTATCAGCAATATTAGGATTGAATGCAGTATTAACAGAATTAATAGCAGATATTTCAGAATTAAATAATAAACCATTAAAATTAGTTAAAGTTTCTAATAATACAGAAATTATAGATACATTATTAAAACTAAATGGCATTATAGTAAATATTTCATAAATAAATAATGATCCTATTGCTAAAGCTAAAGGTAAATTTTTTGTATATTGTGAACCAGTTTCTAAAATATCAGTTAATTTTATATTAATCATCATAATTACAAAAAGGAATAATACTGTAATAGCTCCAACATATACTATAATATAAGATATTCCTATAAATCCTACACCTAATAAAATTAAATATCCTGCAGCATTAACAAATACAGAGATTAAAAAGATTACTGCTATTACAGGATTTTTAGATGTTATAACTAATACACTAGAAAGTAAAGTTCCAAAAGCTAATATATCTATTAAAATATTTTTCATTTATTTTTATTTTATTAATTATCATTTCTTCTATTGCCTCGTCAAAGGCTATGCCAACTAACTTTACATAATATAACATGCTTTCAAAAACAGCATTGCCCTTTTTAACATAGCCTAAGGCTTCGTTGCTATTGCTAAAGCATGCATGCTGCCTGCCTTTGGCTAAGGCAGAAGCAAGGGTAAGACTAGGCAGAAGCACTAGTCTATTTTAAATATGTTTTAAAAGACTATATTATATATTGTTTATTTTGATTTATTTTTCGATAGTAGAAATGAGTTATTATTTTATTCATAAATTTAACTAAATAAGGAATTATTTTATTTAATTAAAAATGAATAATTACATTTATAATATATTATAATTTTCAATGAAGATTTAAATTATAAAAATATTTCTTATTACTTGGATGGTCTCTCACATCCACTGCAACTGTGCTATTGCTAAAGCATGCCTACTTTCACTATCACTATATTAGTTTGTTAGTAAGTAGTGTTGCTTCTGTCTTTTAAAAAGGCCTACTACCTTTGCATTGGCTAGGACAAGGACAGTTAAAGTATTCTAAGGGCTGCAAAGCATGAGTGTTGACTTTGTTTGCTATTATCTAAAGATATGCATGTGCTGCGCACAGAGCGAGGGTAATTAAGCATTTATTAATTTATAATAGTCGTTAATATTAATGCTTAATATAAATATTTTAAACTTTATTTATTTGTATTATTTTTGTTGGCCACATACACTATAACTATTTATATACTATTTATATTGTTCTTACTTTGTTAGGCATGGCAAAGCCATTAGCCAGGCTAAGCTTGACCTATATGATGTATAAAGCCTGCGCAGCTGCTGCAATATAAAGGCCTCAAACAAAGGGCATGAAATTAGACCTAATATTTATATTCTCTTTTGGACTCGAACCAAAATTAACACTTTAGAAGAATGTTGTTCTAACCATTAAACTAAGAAAATTTGATATTTTTATTATTTGTACTTTTTAGTATACACTTGCTTAATTCTGTGTTATTCTTTTAGGGTTGCTATTGTTAATGCAAACATAAACCAGTCTTAGACATTTGAGCACTTGTTTGAAGCAAGACGTATTTAAGCCTAGAGGACAGAAAGTATCCAGCTAATATCTGAAGATATTTAGAAATTAGAATAGAAGTATTTTTATATTTTTCTAAATTAAATTAACAAACATTAATTTTACTATTACTTTTAATTAATTAATTAATTAAGTTTAAAATAAATAAACTTAAAGGCTTTTTTTCTCTTAAAAGAGATTCTATATTTAATCTAATAATATAACAAGGAGGGGAAATCTGATAATGGTAATCAGTTGTATTTGCATTACAAATATGATAGTTCGAATCTATCTTTCTCCAATTTAATTATTGCAGCCTTAATAATTATAGATGTAAGCCTAGCCTGTAAATATGTTGAGTCTATTTATTTTAAATATGACAAGTCCATTTTAAATATTAGATTTAATATTTTAATATACTCATTATTTCTGTGGCTAATTTAAGGCACCAGCAACTAAATAATTATTCCTAACTATAGTATATATTACTAACAAAGTAAGTTTTATTATATGTGCAAATATATTGTATTTTTATAAGAAAATAAAGGTGTTGGCGCTGCCTGCTCTAGAGTTTGGCTTTGTCATAAGGCAGCCAGCAATAAATTTAAGCCTCGGTAGCTTAGTGGTCAAAGCGCTATTCTGAAGATATAGATATGTGAGTTCAATTCTCTCCCAAGGCAAAGGCCGAAATAGTTTAATAGGTAAAATGAATTCCTTGTAAGATTTAGATATTGGTTCAATTCCAGTTTTCGGCAAATATCAAATTAAAACTTTATTGAGTTGTAGTTTAACTTGGGAAAACACCATTTTTTGGTAATGGCTTATATCAGTTCGAATCTGGTCAACTCAGAATTATAGATATAATTTTTAATCTATTGTTAAATTTATCTTTTTTAAATAAAAGGCAGCTCTCTGCGAGCAGACATAGAATTAATAGCTAGAAAGCAGAACTCGAATGGTGGAGTGTCTCCCTTTTAAGGAGAAAGTTCTGGTTCAAGTCCAGGTGCTTTTAAAATATCTAAGGGCAGGTGATCCGATTGGTAATGGTGATTCTCTGTAAAAGAATTGGTTAATAGCCGTAAAAGGTTCGATTCCTTTACTGCTCAATATATTTATGTGTTTACATATTTCCTTATTTATTATTGATAAATCAAAGCATTTTATTAATTTAATGGCTGATGAAGCTGGCCCTATATCGCCTCCTGTTTTAGTATTTAGGTTTATTGTCTGCTGTGCTGCGCACACGCATTCATCATGCTTATTACTTTGTTGCCTCAGGCACAAGCAATAGATGTAGTTAAGGCAAGCCTTAGGCAGCCTGCTTCGCTTATCTTTAGTAAGGTTAATATTCACACCATAAGACTGTAGCATAATAGGTTAATGCAGTCCGCTCATAATGGATATTATAAGGGTTCAAATCCCTTCGGTCTTAATATATTTATAAATAAAAGAGAGTAATATATATTAATTATATATAAATAATTATATAATAATACAAAATTAAAGGGTATTTGGTCGAGTCTGGTTTATGGCACTCGTCTTGAAAACGAGAACTTGAATAAAGTCGTGAGTTCAAATCTCACAGTGCCCGTGCGTTTATTGGCTTTGCCAACTAATTTAAAAAAGGAATAATTTTAATTTTAATAAAATAATATTAAATTAATAAAAATAAATTTAAAAGAGATAATAATTATTACTATTTATAGTAAATACTATACAACAATAAAAAAGACCTAGCTTATAATTTTAAAATAAGGCTAAATTGTTTTTAAACTCTTTCTTTTTACAACATCCATTTACTATTATATAGTCAAAGGTTTGTAAACATGCAATCATGTATAATAACATTTGCTGCCGAAGGCTAGAGTAATATTGTTTAATTTTAAGTAAGAATTTAATTTTGGTTCTGATTGAACGTTTTTCAGTAGTTTTAAGACATGCGAATCGTTATTAATCTAAATATTCTAATAAAAATTATAATAATAAAATTAATAAGGTGTAAAGGTGAGGATAGTAAATAAGATACCCTAGAGTCTTCGTCAATAGGAGATAATTTTTAATCTTTTTAAAAATAAATAAGTATGCTATAATTTATTCAAAAAAGGAATAATTTCTGCTTTAGGATTCTATTTATTTCGATTAGGTAGTTGGTAGGGTAAAAGCCTACCAAGCCGACGATCGATAGCCAAGCTTGACAGAGCAAATGGCCACATCGGGAATGAAATCTCCCAAGTAGTATTTACTACCAGCAGTCGAGAATATTAGTCAATGCTCGCAAGAGTGAACTAGCTAACTGAAATCATACTTGTGTCAAGTGTGATAACGTAGGGGAAGATAATGACATTACCTTACTATTAGTGTTGTCCAAATCTGGTGCCAGAAGACTCGGTAAGGCCAGAGACGCAAACGTTAGTCGTCTTAATCAGGCGTAAAGGGTGTGTAGGCAGCTTTAAACTTTATTCTTTTTTCTAATTGCCATTTATGACAATAAAAATAGAAAATATAGACTTTATTAGTGCAGTTAGCGCTAAGAAAAGAAAGAATGAACTAATAAAAGCTAGAATCAAATAGAGGATATATTAAATAATATTTAGAGGAGGTCTGATATCCTTAGAAACTAAATGGAATATTAAGGGTGAAAGCTTTTTATCTACTAATGATTGACGCTGAGAAACGAAGGTGAGTATAGGAAATAGGATTAGATACCCAGATACCACTCTCTGTCAACGATGAATGGTGGTTGCCAGTTAAACCAAATTGGTGGCTATGTTAACACGATAACCATTCCGCCATGTGAGTACGACTGCAAAGTTGAAAACAAAAAAATTAGTCGGTCTCGAAGCAAACGAAGTGAAGCATGTTATTTAATACGATAATCCGCGTAAAACCTTACCAGTTCTTGCATAACAAAGTTTTTAATTATTTATTTAATTAAAAATGAAGTGTTTTCTAAAATACTTCTGTAACAGGTGTTGCATGGCTGTCGTCAGTCCGTATTGTGAGAAGTGAGGTTAACTCCACTAACGGACGAAATCCTTGTTGTTAATTTATACTTAACAATTAATGGTACTGATAGAGTATCATTTAGGGCTAAGACAAGTCGTTATGGCCCTCATGAACTGGGCTATAGACGTGCCACAAAAATTTTTACAAAGTGATGCGAAACCATTCCCTGTCTAGCTTAAGCTTGCCTTTTGCATAAGGCATAAATTTAATATGGCTATTAAAATAGTATATTAAAATTATATTTTTTAATAGGGAAATAAGGAAGAGCTAATCATTAAAGAAAATTAATATTTAGTCGGATTGTCGTCTGCAATTCGGCGACATGAAGAAGGAATTTCGAGTAATCGTTGATCATTAGCGCAACGGTGAAGATTGCATTCGTGATGAACTAACTGTCTGTCGCTGGGAAGGAGCTTAACTTGGAGGAAACTGGAGCGAAATTAAAACTTTTATAAAAGTCTCTGTCCCTAAAGGGAGCAGAAAGTTTATTATAATAAAATAGAACACTTTTGTTAAGATAATTAGTTTTAGTTAATTCATTTAAGTAACATCTCAAAAGTCATAGCAAGGTAGCCGTACTGGAAAGTGCTGCTGGAAAATAAAAATATTATTACCCCCCCCCTGCTTATTGTTCTAATTCAAAGGCTTAAGTAAGTTATAATTTTATA
>Ga0307507_10001150_pt1 | contig 58782 bp, 11 predicted proteins | sample 7_EM_MG_FD_207223 | JGI IMG/M metagenome (GOLD analysis project Ga0307507, IMG submission 207223) | Populus trichocarpa ectomycorrhiza microbial communities from riparian zone in the Pacific Northwest, United States - 7_EM | ecosystem: Host-associated > Plants > Roots > Unclassified | place... | reverse complement strand
CAGGCAGGCAGTAGGCCTAGTTAGGAAATCAGTACATGGCCGGCGGATCATCGGGAACGCCGCCAATTGACGATTTGGAGCCTCTGCGAGAGATATCCCTTATAGCTACCATTAATTTTAAATTTTATTATTTATTTTATAATTATAAATATTGCAGCTATAGGAAATATTATATAAAATGTATAAAACGTACAAAACGTATAAAATGTGCTAATGTTGCTAATATGGCCCCAGGATAGCCCCGGGCTAGCGTAAATAAGTGTATATGAGCAGATCAGCGGATCCAGCTGAAATGACCCCGGGCTAGCCCCTACCACCCCCCCGTTTTCCTGACGTAGAATATCTTTATAATAATTAAGGTGATCCTCTGGTTTCTATATAGAGTCCTTAGTAGGCCATCCTAGCTATTTAACTTTATATTAAAGTTTGTTCTTAATAGACTTATAGCATAATATAGCTTTAACCTTATACCGCTCGCCCACTACTTTAAGGTATTTAATTAGGCCTAGATAGAAGTTCTTTTCCGGTAGTAGTCTATACTATAGCTCTAGTAGGTTTATATAAAACACTAGATATATATAGGCCATAGATAGGGGTAGCTGGAGATAGTAGATTAGCTTGCTAATTTGTTCCTTAACTTAAAAGGGACCTAGGTATCTTATATTAAGCTTCTTTAATAGTTAATAGGTTTTAATATTTGTTAAATATAATAAAACCTTATTACCTACTCTGAAATGCTTATCCTAGTGCTTGCGGTTATACTAAAGTCTCTACTACTCTTAGGTATCTTATAGGCTCTACTTTGTATACTTTTATTACTCCTCCTATTCCTAAAGGTACCCTTATACTCTTTAGTAGATATTCTTAACTTCCCAGTAGGATCCCATAATTAGTTATACGGCCTTAGCTAGTAATTACTAGGTATACTATTAAACCTAAATAGTTAGACGCCATAGGTAATCTAGATTGGTGTATACTTATATAATACGTATTACTTTAAATTATAAGCATACTCCGCGTACAGAATTAGCTTACACTAGTTATCTTACTAGTAGTTTAAATATATTTATAGGTAAGACTCTAGTTCCTAGTTCTAGCGTTCTATTTACCCGTCTATTTATAAATAGAAAGCTATACTATAATGGTGGTTTATCTTTAAATAAAAGCATAGATCTAACTAGTACTAGCTTATAAAGACGCTACCCCTATTAGTAATAATAGAGTATAGTTAATCTACTTTAAGAAAGCATTTCTTCTTAATTAGGTTTATAAATACTTATATATTAATTGTTTTATTAACGGGAAGGTATTAGACGTACTTTAAAAACCTATTAATAAGTATAAAGACCGAATTGTATATTTGTCCTTACCTATTTTTTAAGGGCAGGAGATCCGTAATAAAGTCTATGGCGTAGTATTACTATAGCTTACTAGTGGGGAGAACTAATTTAAGTAAACCCCATAGCTTATACCTTTGGATTTTATATACTTAATACTTCTTATAGTAGCTAATATACTTCTTTACTTCCTGCTTAAGCTTTAGCTAATAGTATTTACGTTAAAGTAATTTTACTATCTTAGCTTAACTATAGTAGCCGCCTAGAGGATTATTATAATTCTTTATAAAAATCTTCTATTATAGATTTACTTCTTATAATACCTAAACCTTACTATTTTTATATAGTAGGCCTATTAGGTCTAGTTCCTAATAGTAACACCTAGTAGCTTTCTTTCCATTACGTTTCCGGTCTACTTCTATATTAAAGATAGTATAAAAGGCATCCCTCTATTATACCTTATAGATAAAATCCGTTAACCTTTTAAATAGTTTCTAGGTAAAAGCTATTTTATCCTATACTACTCTAAGTATAAAACTAAATAGTACTATGGATTTTATAATCTCTTAATATATATATATTAGAAAGGCCGCTATAAGGTTAAAGTCCTTTAGTTATTATAGGGCTCCGAGTTTTAATTACTCTATAGCTTCGCTATTAGTTTAAGGGAATAGCTTAGTAATTAGAGGTAATATATTACTAGGTTCTGAGAATATATTAGGGACATCCTATCTAGGTATATTTAGACCCTTATTAGCTACAGACCAGGTACTAGCTGGAATATTAGTAGAAACTAATAGGGTTTATACCGCCTAAGACTTAATACATAAAGCTATAGGTACTTAAGTATCCTATACTTAGAGCTTATTCTATAATATAGGGAGTAAGATATCTATTATCTATTTCCTTCTCCCATTTTAAAGCCTTTAGTATAATCTAGCCATTATAACAGTTTATTAGCAGGGTTATTTTCCCCTAGCTTATATTTAATCTTAAAATTAAATTGCATAAGCTCCTTTACCTATCTAGCCTATTAAGGTATAGGCTCCTTTATAGTTATAAAGTAGCGTAAATTATAATAATCTAAGAGTACTTAAGTGGTATGGCTCGCGTGCTTAAGGTAATGTCGCTACTATTTAAAGTAGTTAACTATAGCTAGTAGTTCCTTATTATGGGTATAATACCTAACTTTAAGCCCCTAGAATTTTCTACTATAAAATACTACTAGTCTTTAGTAGAGCTGGGTAGCGTTTAAATGCCTATTAGGTTATAATAGAATACTAATAAAAGCAAAATTTAATATATTAGTAATTATTATTAATAGCTAATCTAGATTAAAATGCTATAGTAATAGAGCTTTTATAAACCTTTTGCGTAGTTTCTAAAAGGCCTTCTAAACCTTTCCGGGCTATAACCATAGTTTATACTATTTAGTTAATCCCTTTTTAGTTTTCTTCCTTTCTACCTTTAAGCTTTTTGCTCCCTAGACCAGGTCTTAAAAAGCTTCTATAATATAGTTAAAGAGGTACTAGGCGACGTTTAAGTAGTTATAGATAAAGCGCCTATAGAAATTGGTAAAGCCTAAAAATACTTAAATATTTTAGTAGCTCTCTAGCTCTAGCCACTCTTAGATCGTCTATACCTATACTAGGTCTATAACTACACCTATAGGCGTTATAATACACCCTAGGAACTTAACTTACTTAGTATTAAAGATATACTTTAACGCCTTAGCGTAGAGGCCCTAATTATCTAAACGTTCCAGGACTTTATAAACGTGTTGCTTATACTAATCCTTATTTTCTAAGTAAATTAGGATATTATCTAAATAGATAATATATATATAGTTAACTAGTCCCCTTAAGGCCCTATAAATATACAATTAAAATATTATAGGCGTATTGGCTAGCCTAAAAGGCATTACCAAATACTTAAAGTGGCTATATTAGGTCTTAAAAGCGGTCTTTTACTTATCCCCTTCTTTAATACGGAGCCCATAATAAACGTCTTATAAATCCAGCTTTATAAAGATCTTCGCCCTAAATAGTTAATCTAGTATTTTACTAACTAGTAGTAGTAGGTAACAGTTCTTAATTATAATCTTATTAAGACCGTAATAGTCTATATATAGCCTTATAGTTTTATCTAGTTTTAAAATAAAGAGGATTAGCGCGCCTACTAGTAACTTACTAGGCTAGATCCAACCCTTTTCTAGTAACCCATTAAGGTATTTCTATAGAATCTTAAGCTCTTTATAAAAGAGGTTATAGATAGAAAGGTTTAGCGGCTATTTACCTTCTTCTAAATTAATTATATAATTATATTCTAAGTTTTATAGTAGGACTTTAGCTTATCTACCCAAAAATACCCTTAATAAGTCCCTTAGGCCTAAGAGAATATTTAATAAATTAGGGTTGCGTTCGTCCTCTATATTATTATTAAGTAGGTTCTAAAGCTCCCTTAGGATACTTACGGGCAGCGTTGCGCGCTACAGTAGTTGCTTATATATAGTTGCCACTATATATTAAACCGTTATATACGGTAGCCACTAGAGGGTAAGGAATTCTTTAACACAGCGTTTAAGGTGCTATAGTATATTCTCCGTATATTACTTAAGCTAAAGTAACTTATAATAATAGAAGTATCTTATAAGATCTTTAAGATTACCGCCTCCCTATAGTATCTCTATAACCTATTTAGTAATTTCCTATAAGGTCCCTATTATAAAGGGGTTATTACCTATACTAGGCTTTATACCTATCTTGCTATAAAATAGGGATTAGATCTAATACTCCTTTAGGTATAGAGTATATACTATTTTACCTAGAGCTATATCTTCTAGGATATCTTTTAGGCTTATTAGTAATATACGCCCTTCTAATTCTTTATTATTTTACTATTTAAAGGCTCCTGTCTTAAAGCGTATCTTAAAATCTACTTCTATAAGCTAAGGATATTTAAAAATAAGGTTATAACCTATAAAGTTAGCCGCCTAAAAGGGTTATAGGCCGACTACCTTAGTGCGGTTATATATGTCAGCCACTAACACTATAAACTTATAGGCACTATATAGTTTAATCTAATACTTATTTAGGAAGCCTACGGTAGGTTTCCGCCACCTTTACAATAGGATAAGTTTATACTCTTTTACTAAATTATATTATATAAGATTAATTTTAGCGCCACTATTATATAGTACTTAAAATTAACACATTTCGCCTATAAGGAGTATTATTTCTAGCTTAATAGCAATATAAAGAGTCTTCTCTTCTATATCTTGCCCTAGTTATAACCAAGAAACGTCCGTAACTAGGGCTTCTCTTTTTTTAGTTTATTAGTGCGTTTATCGCCCTACTTATTTTTCTAATAAAAATTTCCTTTTAGCTTCTTAGAGTATTCCCGTAAGGGTATTAAATAAATATTAGGTTAGCTATAGAAATCTTTCCAACTACTTAAGGCTCCTAACTTTAACTATTTTAAAGTTCTCCTTAAGAACAGCTTCTTTAAAGCTTAGGTCTGCCGTATATTACTACTAAAGTGCCTACGCTTCTAGTACCCCCTAGCTTTTTACTAAAAAAGGTCTAATTCCTTACCGCATTCTTAGCGTTTAGAACTACTTATTTAAAATTAGTATATATAGTGATCCGCAATAGGGCTCCCACGCGCTTTATTTTATTATAAATTACTAACTTAATTCTAGCCTAGATAAATCCGATCTTCTCCTTCTTATAGACGCTATTGTCCCTATTTTTAAAGGACTCTAAATCTATCTATTAAGTACGAGTTTTTATAAAGTTTATAAACTAGCGGAAGTCTTAATAGTCTAGCTATATACTATTCTAAAATTGTTCTATATTATCGTATTATATAACCTACAGATCTTAGGTCTAACCCTTTAGAAAGGTCTGCAGCTATAGCTATATAGAGACTTGCTTTTTATTAAGTTAATTAAGCGTAATCTAATTTAGTAATTGGTCTTTAATCCTACTAATAATCCATTATATATACTCTTTAGTATTATCTTATATTATTAGCATCTTAAAAAAGTTGTCTACTTTATAAACCCAATTATCTAACTATTAGGCGCTAGGTTTATAGCGGAGTTCTAGGCTACTAGAGGCCTTAGCTAGTTAGTTTATATCCTTTTTCCGTTTATTATATAAATGCCTCTTTAAGTCTTCTATACCTCCTTAGGTAGATACTAGGTAGCCCCTAAAAAGTTCTTAGCCTTAGTCTTATTATAAAAAAACTTATTTAGCCTAGATTAAACCTTACCAGATATAAATTTACCCTTAAAGGGTTCTAATATATTTATTAATAGCTTCCTCCCGTATAGTTTCTAAGAGCCTTATAATAGCTTCCCAATATCTATCTTAAAGGATATTAGTATAGGGCTCTTAACTTTCCGAGCTTAGGCTTAGGGAAGCTCTAACTATAAATATAGTATTAGTACTAATAGCTAATATGGGATTCCCTACAAGGCTTAGGTCTTAAATTAGTAGTTAGGTTAAATTGCCTAAAGGGGTAAGCCCACTTAGCTTATAAGCAGTCTATATACCGCCATTATATTAATTATAGGCCGATAGTCTTCTGGGAGGGTTCTAGTTAGGTCCCTAGTTAGAGGGTTATATTATCGCAATCTCTCACTATTAGAGGGGCCTTTTTGCCTTAACGCGATGGCTTTTTATAAGGTATCTATAAAGTTTCCATTTAGGTTATTGCGAGTTTTTAAGGGAGGAATAGTAGATATAAATAAAAGATATAAATAAATAATCTGGTCTTTAAGGTCGACTACCCTTCTAAAATAGAGTAGGAAGGATTTAAATATAAGGTGACTTTATAGACAGGGGGCTATAAGGACACGATTATGGAATAGAATAAATTAGTAAGAGAGATAAATCCTTAAAGAGGTAAGGCCTCTAGGATTATAGAGACTATATACTATAGGCACGTGCCTCTAGTATATAACCGGCGACTATCTAAAGGGCGTTTAGGGGTTATCCTAAGGGCAGCCTAAGGTAACCGCAATAATATCCCTTACAGTCTTTATATTTTTATTGCTATTTTTATAATTTATTTTTCTTTATTATTCTAATAAATAGTTCTATTTCCTCTAACCAATTTGCAATAAATTATCTATAGTAATTGCAAAAACCTAAAAATAATCTTAAACCTATAACTATCTCTAGATCTTGCCAATTTACTATAGCCTAGATTTTCTTTAAATCCATACTAATTTGTCTTAGTTTAATGATAAATCCTATAAAATTAGTTTTTTTAATATAGAACTTATATTTCTTAACTGTAATAGGCATGTTCTCCTTATATAGTCTTTTTAAAACCCACTTAATATGTTTTTTATATTCCTCTTCACTATTTAAGTATATAATAATATTATTAAAGTATACTATAACAAAATTATTAAGGTGTTCTCCTAACATATAATTAATTCTTCTCTAGAATATTACTGGTACGTTAGTAAATCTAAACTATAATATAGTTGGTTCAAACAATCCTTCCTTGGTTTTAAATACTCCCTTTTATTTATCTCCTTCCTTAGTCCTAATTTAATAGTATACCCATTTTAGATTAATTTTTAAGAAGATTTATATATTCCTAATCCTATTATAGATTTCATTAATAAGTAGTAATAGGTATTAATCCTTTTTTATAATACTATTTAGCTGCCTATAATTAATATAAAGCTATAAGATAAGATATTTAATTACGCTGTTATAGCTCCCGTTAGGGTCTATAGAGCGGGTCTATATAGGTATATATATATAAGAGGGAAACCGTGCAGCTATAGCCGGATAAAACCTCTCCTTCTGCTATTATATAGCCTATATAGCCTCTCTTCTAATTAGTAGCTACTAAGTATAAGTAGATATCTCTTTAAGGCGCTATAGAAAAGCCATCTTAATGCGTACTCCTGGGTCTATCCGGTAGGGTATATAACTAGGGCCTAAGTTCTATCCTAGTTAGTCCGGTTATCTAGGTAGGGTAAAGGTTAGCGGCCCACAAGGCTAGTAGTATAGAAGTCCATACGCAGCTCTGTAGCTATAACGGTACTAAGGCACGTTACCTACCAAATTCTATTAAGTTCTGCCAAGTTCTACCAACTTACTAAATTCTGCTAAGTTCTGCCAAGTTCTACCAACTTACTAATTTCTGCCAGATTCTGCCAGCTTACTACATTCTACTAAATTCTGCTAACTTACTAAGTTCTGCTATATTGCTAAATTCTACTAAATTCTACCACACCTATAGTATTCTGCTATATTTAGCGAATTGCCGTAATATTACTATAATTTACTATCCCTCTTCTTAAGGTGCTTCCTAGCCTCCTCCCTTTGCCCTAGCTAGCTTCCTAGCTAGTAAGAGGTATAGTAGGAAGTTTATCTATATAAACCAGTCCGCAACTGCTTTAGCAGCCTTTAGCTTAGCTAGGAGCTCTCTATATAAGAATATTCTGGTATAGTAATATATTTCCGCCTAGCTAGTAATATACCTAGGGCAGTACACTATTATATACATTGTTAACTATTAGTTATAGCCGCATAGGCAGGCCAAAGTTAGTTACCTTAGTACTTTCTAGTAGTAGAGGTATCTATTAAGTCCTATATATTCTATTTTAAGCAGCGTATTAATTATACTCTCTATCTTAGTAAGTCTTATATAGCGTTTATAGACCTTCTTATTCTATAGTTCGGCCTAGGCCGTTATACAGTGCGTAAGTATACTCTAGTACCTTTCTCACTTCTTTCTCCACTGCTCTTTAAACGCCTCTTATACCCTAGCCCTTCTACTCTTTCTATACTACGCTTTAGATAGGTTCGCTAGCTACATATCTATCCCTATAATAGCAGCCGCCATCCTCTTAAGCTTATCCCTTCTAGTAGGCTATATTAGTAGCCTCATTCTAGGTTAGAGCTAGTGGGCTATTATAGTTTATATAATATTACACTCCCTCTTAATATATTCTCTTACTTATCCCTCCTACGTCCTCTCTATATAGGCTACCGCTAGCTCCTTTAGGTATATCTAGAGCGGCGGAAACCCTATCTTATACTCTAGCACTACTATTAGCGTTAATTTATATACCCCCGCAATAGTACAGAGGTATAGATTCTGCGCTACGCCCAGTTAGTATAGCTTAGCTTTACTTATCTCCTTAGGCTTTATCCACTACGGTGGCGAGTACTAGGTGCTACATCTATATAAGATTATTAATCAGACTATAGCGGAGTATATTATCCATGCCTTTTAAAAGGAGGCGCCCTATATAAAGGCTATAAGTTAGGTTAGTACGGCTATTTACGTAACCGTCTTTACCTTAATAATATTAATATACGGTCCCTATTTAAGCTTTAAGTTAACCTATACCCCTAGTACGCGTAGGTTACTAACTAGGCCTTCTATAAATCCATATATATTAACTGTAGCCTTTATATTAAACTTTTTATAGCTTCTTATAAAATGGATAAGGTAGTACTTTTCTAGGGCGAATACTACCCCGTATTAGCGTACCCACTCTATATATATTTTATACGCCCTTTCTAGGGCTCTATAGTTTTCCTCTATAGTCTTACTATACGTTAGTATATTAGAGTTATTAACAAACCCAAACGCTATAGTAGTGCCCCCTTATAGCTCTAGTAGGAGCGTATAGGCAAAGAAAAGGAATAGGATCGGCGATAGCGCTAAGCCTTAGGGTATATCAGTATTTGTCTATATTGTTTACGCTATATATCCTCCAATTAAAAGCCTCGTTATTTAGTCTTTAAAAAAGGACTTTATAAACTATACTATCTAATAGGGCACGGCCTAAGCTTTTATATTATGGATTATTCTTTTATAAAAGACTTGGTTAAAGGCCCTGGAAATATTAAGGCTAAGTAGTAATACTACTAGGTTTAGGTTGCTCCTCTATACTATATATACCTATTAAGTTAGTAGTTCTAGCGCTATCTACATTAAGCGCTCTAGCCTTACTCCTATCTGGCTAGCTAGTAGCATACCTATCTCTTCCATAATTCTAGATAGTCTACTAGCTACTATTCTTTTAAATGGCTTTCTAATAGTGTTAAGCAGCGTAATTAGCCGGTAGGCCTTTACCGTGGAGTAGGACGGCTTCTATAGTTTCTAGAAGACTACTATAATAAAGTCTTTAAACGGTTTTAGGTAGTATCTAATTTCTATATAGCTGCTAAAGAGCTTAGCCAGTACTAGGGCCAGCTGCTCTCTATATATCTTAAGAAATTAATTAATAATCTTCTTTAGGCCTAGGGCCTTATTAGGGGCAAGCCCCTTTAGAGCCGCAATAATGTCCTCCTCCTTAACTTCTTCCTTTATAGTTCTCGGCTCTAGGTATATAAAACCCAGTATATTACTAAAGTCCGCCTCTATAGACAGTAGGAAGAATTACTCTATAAGAATAGCGGCCTTCTTATTATTATAGTATTTGGTCTCTTCTCCTAGTCTGCTAATAGGAGGGAACTATAATAGGGCCTTCGGCTTCCCGTCCGCTATACACGCCTATTTTACTAACCTCTACACTCCCTTAGGGTCATTTGTTAGCTTCTTAACGGTATATCTCTATAGCTTATTAGCCTCTTACTGGATTACCCTTTTCTTCTTATTATATATAACTCTATAGTTAATCTAATTAGGTACTAACTAGGAGGCTTTCTACGTTTAGGAAGCCTACTAGGTTTCCTTTACTACCTCTATACACTCCTCCGACTACGCTTTAGAGGCTTATAGTAAGGGCTACACGCTAGGTATTGTCTTTGCTATAATATTTTTAATCGCCTGGTATATAGCCTCTGCTAGTATATCTAGTATATCTCTTATATCGCACGGGAACCTAGATAGGGGTTAGAGCCGGCCCTCTAGTTTATTTCACACCTCCTTTTAATTAGCCTTTTTTTATAGTGGTCTCCTAAGTAGCGGAGGCCCCTTTAGCGCCTTTATGTCTACCTCCGTAGTAATAAGGAAGTAGTTAGACCCTATATACCAACAGTCCTACCTTTAACTCTATAATAGTCTATTAGTAATTTAGGGGGAGGTAAATACTAGATCTAGCGTGCTCCTTAATATATCCTTTACCCACATCTCTATACCTACCTTAATGGCTAGGCTTAGGCCAGCTGCCTTTATGGCGCGGATAAGGTTATCTACCACGTTATCCACGCTTATTACTACTACACCCCCCTAAAAGGGGTGGTGTAGATTAAAATCTCCTAACAGTATATATTCTCCTTTAGCTTTTAGTAGCTCCGGTAGTATATAGAGGCTACTATTTGTCTATTAGGGGTTATAAATATTATAGATCTGGATAGTCCGCTCGCGGCCCTCTAGCTTAATTATATATATATCCGCTAAGTAGTATATAGGCGCCTACTTATTTATATTAATAGCCTTATTTATATAAAAACAGACCCTTATATTGCCAACTCCCGTATATACTAAGTAGTAGGACTTTATAGTACATATTATATTTCCTTAGTTCTTCCACTATAGCTCCTAAATAGCTAGTATATCCAGCTAAGGGTCCGCCTACTCTACCTCTTATAAAAAGTAGAGCAGTACGCCGTTCCTACTATTATTAGTATTATACTATAAAATTATAAATAGATTCCGGTGTCCTAATATAAGGTATCCATACTAGCCTCCAAGTTAGCTAAGTTAGTGCCCTTCGGCGTCTATTCGCTCCCTTATAATACAGTTTCAGTACCTCTAAACGCCTTTCTCTAGATCTAGACTTCTACTTCTATTTCTGCGTTAAGCTCTATACTTTATAGGGGCTCCTAAGTTACTAGGACTTAAATTAGGGCATATATACTACTATTTAGCGCTGTTTAAAGTATTAATTAGAGGGTTGTCTAGCCCTTTTCCTTCCTAGAGTAGTTAATAATCTATAGTCGGCCAACCTTTTAGGGGGCCTCCTCTGCCTATATAAAACTCTCCCGCATAGTCGTTTCCATTAACTTTCTTTTCTTAGTTTATTGCGAGGCCTCTTTAGTAGTAATCTTATACTATAATTATAGTTGCTACCTATTTATGGGCGCCTTATAAGTGCCTGAGTAGTATATCGGCGTAAAGGCCCTAATTACTGCAGCCTTCTCCTACTACGTCCGCTTAATGCCGCATACCCTATTCTATGCCTTATGGTCTGCCTTATAGTTAATGCACTTCTTAAGTAGGTCTCCTGCGCACTCGCTAGTATTATATTACCTAGCGCAGTGTCCGCATCTAGCCTCTCTCTTATAGCTCTTAGCTATATAGTTAAAGCCCTAGCATTTAAAGTATTGCGTTACTAGAAATGTTGTCTCGTGCCTTATAACTAGGTAGTAGTCTCCTCCTAAGAAGAGGCCCCAATTAAATAGCGTATTTACTATCTCTTCTAACTATATGCCCATAATAAGTAACAATTAAACCTTTTCTCCCGTCCGGACTCTTCCTGGCCTTTTTTACGCCAGCCTTTCTACTTTAAGCCCTGCTATAGTGAAATTCTACTTTATTATATCCTCTATTATCTACTTAGCCTCTAGGCCCTAAATAGTAAGGCTTATAGGTACCGCGTGGACCTCTACTAGTACTAGCGGTACAGCTGGTATAGCAGAGCGCCCTAGGACCTCTATCTACCCTATTTCTTATAGCAATCTATCTTTTATATCTTTATCTATAATATACGCCCTAACGTCGCCACTCTATAGCTTCTTTACGACTTATATCTTATAGGTGTCTAGGGGTCCTATAGCCTAGAGCTTGTATACTAGGGCTTAGCTATTCTACTTTAAGGTTTCCTCGCGGTTGGCAGTGTCGCCTATATGGATTATAATCTCGTTTACTTCTATAGGTTTATAGGCAACTTATCTTATAGCTTGGGGCATTATAAGTATAGTGGCAGTGGTGTATGCGTATAACGGCGGGCCTATAGACGCCGGTCCGCTCTTTATAGCTATTATTACGGCCCTCTAGAAGGCGCTAATGTCTATCCAGATCGCCTTTATATCCTAGGCATACTATTCCTGGGTTCCTTAGGTCTAGATAAGCTCCGCTAACATAGCAAATGCTACCTAGAGGGTCGTAATCGCGGTAGTAAGGAAGGAGAGCATAGTGGTACGCTTCTTATCTACATTAAGAGATCGTTTCTATAGCACCTGCTAGGTTTATTTTACGGCTTATATAGTCTATAAAACGCGTTCTTAAAGGGCGCGTTATTTAATTGGGGTCGTTAGGGTTAAGGGTAGGGGCTTATTTATTTGTTGTAATCCGGCTTTAGGGGTTATATACTAGAAAGCACCGCGTATACCTCCACTAACGCTAAATTAGAGTATATAGTGTTAATAGGAAGGGTTTTTAGGGCCCTCTAAAGCTTATAGGAGCTCTATTAGGCTTATTTCAAAGGTTTCTTTAGTGGGCAATTGCATTGTATCTGAATATAAAGCTATAGCTTTCTATTCTTTTTTGGTGTAAATAATACTAAGTATCCTGCCAGTAACTGTAAAGGTCTAATCCTTCTTAATTATAGGTTTTTTTTATACAAAATCTCTAAGTACTTATTAGTCTGTTTTTATTAACTTATAGGTTAAAAAGAACCTTAGACTTATTCCTAGTTTTAGATTGATTATATAATCCTATAGTATATAATCTAACAATCTTTTACCAAATTATTTATCCTATAGTTTCTTATACTTATAGTATTGTTTTAGTATATAGTCAATTTATTTTTGAACTTTATTATATATTGCTCCTAGCTAGTACTATATTAGCTTAGTTTACTACTATACTTACTATTTTCTAGTGTCCCTAATCTGAACTAATCCTGTAATCCAATTAATTTTTAGATTAAACTTTTATAAAAAAGGCATTCCTAAAACTGCTTTATTATTTCCTAGGGGTAAAATGTTAAAAGACACTTCTATTATTTATCCTTCTAGTTTAATGTTCAATAGTCCTATCTTAAGTTATATTATACCATCTTTATAGGTAATAAGATCTCCTAAAATTATAACTAATAAATAAAGTGTTTTTTTTATCAGTAAAATATCCCTATTCTCTTAACTGCTACTAATAATATATAGTTTTTTATTACTCTACTATCCACTAGTATTTTAAATTTCTGGTCCTACTACTTAGCTTATAAGTTTAGGTATTATCCTATAACTCTTTTAAAGGTCTATATTAGAGACTTAGTTAATTAAGGTATAAGCACAGCAAGAAGGATGCAGGCAAGCCTATACGATTAGATTGTCTATTAATGAAGATATAAAGCTAAAGAAAGGAAAGGAGAATGGGAAGATAGGTGATGTAATAGGCTTATATAAATATCTTAGAAGGGCCGCCAAGGCGCTAGTGGTAGTGAACTAATAGTAATATGGCAGAATATAGCAGAATACGGCAGAAGTTTTAGTATAATCCTTTTGTTATATAACTCTAGGTCTACTAAGTTCTACTGCAATTCTCTACCAAGTTCCACCAGTACTGTAATATCACCCCCCCCCCTTTTAGTAAAGCCTGCCCTTAGGCTTTATAGTTATCCATATTATACCTATAGGACGTTCTTGTCCTTATGCTCTTCTAGTAGCTTATTATCTTTACTATACCAGCATTCTATCTATTTGTTTAGGTATTTTAGTGGTCTAGGTTTGTTAGGGTAATAGCTATAGAACTCTTAAAGCTTTTGAGAACTACCTATAAAGTTCCATATAGGGTACTATATGGGGTCTGAATTATATCCTTTCCAACTAATATAATACTTTAGTGTTCCCCTTATAAGTTTATAGGCCAGTATTTCTTTAATTTCCCATTTATTATTACTATTAACTTAAATTAGTAGGGGCGGTTTATTCCTTTATCCAGGCAATGGGTTATTTATAGCTTTTTATAGCTTATCTGATAAGAAGATAGGGTGAACCTTAATTAAATCTAGGAGCTTTACCCTATATAAGTTACCTATCTTCTTAAGGACCTTATACAGTCCTACTATCTAATAGTCTAGCTTATGGCTAGGTTGTTCTGTCTTCTAATTCTTTATTATAACCTATACCCTATTACCTACTATAAAGTTAGGCTTATATCTATGCTTATTCGCCTAATATTCTATTAATCTTTAGGCCTTTTCTAGGTTTAAATAGGTTACTATCTAGGCTTCTTTTAATCGCTTAGTATACTACTAGGCTTCCTTATAAAACAGTTTCTTATATATAGTCTGGGGTCTTTCTAGTCTTTTCCAATTAAAGCTTATATAGGGTAAATAGCCCATTTCCAGTTAAATAGGGGTAAATCCTGTAGAGTTATAGGGTAGGGTCACTTGGGCGTAGTCCATTAGCGGTAGTAGCTTAGACTAGTTATCTTAAAAGTAGTTAATAAAAGGCTGGAGTTTTTAGTCTAAATATTAATTTATAATCTCTGTCTAGCTATCTATTCAGGGGTAGTATGCTATAAAAAGCTTTAACCTAATGCCTAAGATCTAGGTAAACTTATTCCAAAAGGCTAATATAAACTGTGGACCGTGGTTAGATATAATAGTATCTAGAGGTCTGTAAATTTAGTAGATGTAGTAGATAAATAGTTAGGCCGCCTCTTTAGTATCAATATTCTTATAACAAGGAATTAAGAATAGATACTTACTAAAGCGGTTATGACCATAGCCATATTGTAACTATTGTGGTTTATAAGTAGCTTATGGAAATCTATAGAGATATGCTGTTAAGGGTATTTTAGTATTGAGAGTGGTTTTTATAGTCCTAGGGTCTTGTCTCGCGGAATTATAGTTCTATATATAGCGGTTAATATCTATAACCAATCTAGGCTAGTAGTAATAGTCACTAATAATTTTATAGGTGTTATTTCTTCTAGAGTGGGCCGTAGAGACCTAGGTATAAGCTTTGGTGATAAGCCGGGTCTATAAGTCTTGTTCCTTTGCTACTACTAGCCGTTTTTAATGCTTTAGTAGTCCATTTCCAAAGGACTATAGGCTAGCGTTGTCCTTTGCCTTTTCACAGTATTCTTATAGGGAGGGGTCCGTATAGTTGGCCTGTAGTAGTTTATTAATAAGGTTAAGTTCTATAGTATTAATAGGGTATAACTTGGCATCTAAAGATTCCGTATTTACTTCTGCCTATATTTAGGGGTTAAGGTATTCTAGTTATAATAATATCTGGGTCTATAAAGAGGTCTTTACGGCTATTTATTTATTTAGGTCCTGTTTATATCTTATAAGGGCGTCTATATAGTTAGTGGCGCCTAGCCTATATATAATTGTGAAATTAAACTAGGATAGGACATCTGCCTAACGCGCTTATTAAGCTATAAGGGCCTTAGTTATTATAAAGCATTTTAAGGCCTTATAGTCTAATAATACCTAAATAGGCTTAGGGGCTCCCTCTAGTTATACACGCTAGTGCTAAAAGTTAAAAACAATAGCTAGCATTTCTTTGTCATGGATAGGGTAATTTAGCTTAGTGTCTGCTATAGTCTTGGAATAGTATATAATTGGGTACTAATTTCCATCTAGTTGCTTTTAGGAGAAGACGCTAGTTATAATGCTATTAGAAGTATTAGTTTCTAATATTAAGGGCCATTTTAGGTAAAAATAGGTGAGTAAGGAGGCTGAGATTAACCATTTCTTAAGCTTGTTAAAAGCCTTTATATATATAGTATTAAAATTAAAGGGCTGGTCCTTCTTTATAAGGTGGTTTAGGGGCTAGGCAATCCTACTATAGTTCTTAATAAAGTATTAGTAGAAATTACAAAAGCCTAAAAACAATTACACTCCCTTTACAGTCTATGGGGTTACTACTAGTTAATTACTACTATTTTCTCTAAGTCTGCTTTAATCCTGTCTATACTAATAATAAACCCTAAATATTTTATGCGTTTAATGCTAAACTCTAATTTCTTAATATTAGCCTAGAGACTAGCCTTGCAGAGACATTATAGGACTTTATAAATATGCTCTTAGTATTCTAGCTTATTCTCTAAATAGATTATAATATTATTTAAGTAGGTTGTGCAAAAGTCATCTAGGTAGTTAAAGAGTATATTATTTATATATTATTGGTATATAGTGGGTCCATTAGTCAGTCTAAAGGGAAGTACTTTATATTTATATATTCTATAGCGGGTCTAAAATATAGTAAGGTCCTTAAATTTAGGGTCTATTCTAATTTAGTAGAAAGCCTAGTAGATATTAAGTTTTGTAAAGATTTTAGCCCTACTTATTTAGGCTAGGGTTTCCTTAAGTAGTGGTAGCAGATATTGGTCTTTATGGATTATATTATTTAATTTATAATAGTTAATATAAAAATGCAGTGCTCCATTTAGCTTCTTAATAAAGAGAATTAATAAAGTAAAAGGGGCTTGGCTAGGCATAATAAAGCCCTTATTTAGGTTATTAATAAAATACTACTTAGTGGCCTATAATTTGGCGGTAGAATGCTAGTAAAGGGGGCTAAAGCTAAAAGTGTTTTCTTTGTCTGGCTTAATTTTAATTTTATAGTTATATAATTGGTAAGGTGTAAGTGTATTAGATACGGCTTTAGAGAATACATCCTTAAGGTCTTGGCACTAATGGGGCAGTTTCTAGTCTACTAGCTCTTTGTCTGTAAGTTTATATTCCTTTCTATTAGGTAGGTCCTAAGCTAAGGCCTTCTTTTCCTTAATTAATTGGTTAATCTTGTATAGACTAGTTATAAAGGTAATGGTACTAGGCTGGACAAGGTTCTGGTAAAATCCTATAGCACCAATACAGCAGATATTAACGGGTGGGAGGTTAATAAGTTTCTTTATAATCGTTCTCTAGGCTATATTTTGCGGTTTAGCATTTATAATCTTCTTTAGCTCGCGCTCTATCTTCTATAAATTATTCTTCTGGTCTATAAGTTCTGTATAACGTCTAAGGTTCCTTATAGGTCTTTATATTTACATAGTAGCTTAGTTTCTTATAGGGAGTTTAACTAGCTCTTTACTAACTTCTTATACATTAGTTATAGAAGGCATAATATAGGTAACCTGGGGGCGGCATAATATGCGGATTTGTTATGGATTAAGCTATATATCCTTTTTAAAAGCCTAGTCTCTACGCTCCATGTTAGCCTAGTATATGGTATTTACCTATAGGTATATAAGGTTTTCTATTATAATGCTGCTTTCTTTTATAAAGGAAGGCGTTAGGGGTATAGTTTTAGGCCACATAAGCTGTCTATTCTGTATATTAAGCTATAAGCCTAGATAGGCTAGCTATTTTCTTCTTAAGATTATATTACAGTTTTTAAGGTCTATAATAAGAAGGGGGATATTATACTGCTTATATCTGTTAATATGGAGGTAGATTTATAAAATACTTATAATAGGTTGCCCTACCTGTCCGTTATACCCATAAATAGGAATTAGCTTAGGTAGTTCTTTTAAAGGTATATTTAAAAAGTTAGCCAGTTTTACAGCACACCTAGTATTAATTAAGGTAAAGGTATTTACTCCTAAATCAGCTAGGGTGGAGGTTAAAACTTAATATTTATTATAAAATAAAGTATAAGGGATAGTATAACTTTTTCTATTAACTAGCTAACTTAGATTAATATGTAATATATTAATCACTTTTAACCCAAAAGAGAAGTCTTCCTTTAGGGTTCCTCTTTTTTTAACTCTATATTATCCTTTTAGCTTAATAAAACCTTATTTATCTTTACTGCTATAGGGCAGTTCCTTGCAAAGTGGTCTTTCTAGCTATATTAAAAGCAAGCTTTTTAGTCGCTAAGGGCCTATATATAGGGGCTCTAATAGGTAGGTTAAGCGTTCGTAGGGGTTATGGTAGGGAGAGCTGCGCGGCTAGCTGCTAGGTTAATAATGGGTTGCCTAGCCTGTACTATAGGGGTTATTAATTACACTGGGGTACTATAGCCTATTCTTATATTACTTATTGCTTAGTTTTAGGCGTTCCTGGCTTTTAGCTACTTAGCTTATGCCTTAATCTAATAAAGGCCTTAATTAATAGCTAGGTAGTAGTTTATAAGTTCTTTTAATATCTCTACTATAGTAAAGACTGGCACTATAGCCTGCTGTAGGTCTAGGGTAAGCTTATTAAAAAGGTCTAGTAATAAGTCTTTTTATAGAATTTAGGCTTGGCCGGCTAGGTATAAGAAATAGGTCTAAAAGGTTAAAAAGGTCTCTATGGTTTTTATATTTAAGACTTTATAGTTAAGGTAGATATTTTGCACCTTAAAGGGGTCCTTATAAATGGAAGATAGGTAGTTAACTATTTTTTCTTTAGAGGTAAAGGGGTCTGCTAATTCCTCTGTGTATTACAGTTATAGATATGTCTAGATGTCTTTACTAGTATGGTTAAAGATATAGGCCATTTTGGCTCAGGCATTAGAGAAGTGGTCTATATTAACTTTAAGCTTGTCCTATAATTAAAGCTTCTAATTATTAAATATAGGGTTAGTTCCGTTTATAAGTAATAGGGGGTCCACAACCTTTATAGAATGCGATAATGCTATATATTAAGCTAAGGCTTTAAGGATTATAGCAAGTCTATTTAATAAGTTATTACTAGATATAGGGGTGTCTCTAGCTTTAAGTAGCTCTTATAGGCGTTTAATTTCGGTATTAGCTACTATAAGGGGGTTAAGACGGCAATTGTTTTATTATTAAATATATTTAAAGGTCCTATAGCGGCCTTGCTAGCTGCTATGTTTCTTGGCATTATTGTATAATTTCTAGGTAATTTCTTTAGGGGGTTATGGTCTATGTGTCCTGTGGGTCCTATTCTTAATTTCTGTTCCTTTAGGGGTCTATCCTAGTTCTGCTAGGTTTTAATTCTATATCCTTAGGGTTCCTATTCTGTTTGTGTTTTATAAATATATTTAAGTTCCTTTTTAAAAAGAGAGAGTGGGTTAAGCTTTATATAATATTAGCGACTTAGTTAATTAAGGCATAAGTATAGCAAGAAGGATGTAGGCAAGCCTATATAATTGGATTATCTATTAATAAAGATATAAAGCTAGAGAAAGGAAAGGAAAAAAAGAAGATAGGTAGTATAATAGGCTTATACAAATATCTTAGAAGGGCCGCCAAAGCGCTAGTAGTAGCGAACTAATGGCGACATGGCAGAATATGGCAGAAGTTTTAGTATAATCCTTTTGTTACGTAACTCCAGGTCTACTAAGTTCTACTATAATTCTCTACTAAGTTCTACTAGTGCCATAACAGTCTAAGGCTTTACTACTAGTTCCCTCTAGTCCTATAGGCCTTAAATTTTCCTAATTCTTAGTCTATCTTTAGCTAGTATTTTATATTAATCTTCTTCTAAACATGCTATGGATATTTATTATTAATACATTCCCATCACTATCTTCCTCTAAGGCATATTTCTATAAAAAATCTTCCTGGTTTAAAGGTTATCATTTCCTTTTATTAAACTTTCATTGGGTGCTATTTATGCATAAATTCTATATTTTAATATTATTGTTTATTATAGTTCTAATTTATCCTTTTTAAATAAGCTCTATTTATTTCTTTAGGCTTTTTATATATATTATATTTGTCCTATATATATGCAATCCATAATAGCATATAGTATACTAAGTGCTTTAGGTTTATTTATAATTTGTTGTTTTTTTTAAGTTTTAACTAACCCTTATTTCTTTATTTTTTTTATATCTAGTTCTGTCGGTATGCTTTAACCTATTACAGACCTATAATCACTTTGTTACGGGTATGCTCTTAGGTTTATGGATGTCTGTTCCTATTCTATATACGAGGCCTCGCGTACTTATAACACGCGAGGAATGCGCACGTGAGGAATGCGTGCGTACGTGCTACCCCTACCCCTAATAGGTTACTAACACTAGGCAACCTCTAAAGAGGCCTAAAATATATTTCCTATCTAGTACACAGTCTATCCATAGTATATACGTAATGGCTTATGCCATTCTTATATAACGCAATAGTCTCTTATCTATACAGTCCGAACCCGCCCTAAATCTGCCCCAAGTTTGTCCTTACGGATTAGTATTAGTCCGTTCAACCTATCTAACAGCCTTTAGCTAGACCGTATTTGTGTTAATAAGTTAAGTTAGGGCTAGACAGGGCTTGCCTTTTATTATTGTATCCACTGGGTTTATATTGCCATTAATCTATTTAACTTCCATGATTTCTCTTCGCTCGTACGCCTACTATAAACACATAACGTCAATTATAAGGCGTTTTTCTTGCGTAGTGCTGAGCCATACAAGACAGTTATAAAGTGACTTTAAGTCTATACACATTACAAGTGGTAGGTTAATATTTAGGATCTTATTAACTGTTAACTTAATTGCGGCTCTAATATTAAACCCATAAGCCATTCTATATAGCTCTAACGTGAGTATACTTTTTGTAACTTTCTTGCACTTTATTAATAACCAGTGGATAATATTTGCCTTATTTATCGCATCCGCAAGAACTAGTATGTACCTAATTTGCGACAATAAGTCCTTGTTATTTGTAAAAGATATATCCGTAAAGGCTAGCAACTGTAAGGTAGTAACGTCCAACTTAATGTATATGAGTCCTCTAGCAGGGTTCTTAATTTACCAGGCTAGGCATTAGTTAAGTGCTTTTGCGTCGTCTTTATTTGGGTTAATTACCTAGGTAGCAACGGATAGGTTAAAAGCAGCTTCTGGCTGGCAGATGGATGCGACATATACTCCTCTAGTGCGTTGAGCGACGTACTAGTCCTTTGGCGTAAGTGCCATATAGACAATACCTCGCAAGCTTGTAGATATGGCGGGTCTAGAAATGTTAACTATACTAAGGTTCCTGCATTAACGCTCTTGTGTTAACGTTAGTCTGTTAGTTATAAGTTGTATAATACTGCCGTTAAACTTAAGAGGCTTTTTAGCTGTTAGTTACTTGCGCTCCTTAGCTATAAGTTGGGCCTTATATAGTTTGCTCTCTTCGCGGTCTACAAATACTTTATTGGTAAGCAGTAGCGTGTTGTCCGTCTATAGTCTGACTACTTTAAAATACGTGGAATTGTTGCTGTAGAGCAGGCATAGGTTATATGTTGACGGGTCCATACCTAACTGCTATAGGTGGTGTGTGTAATATGTCTTAAACCAGTAGTTTCTGGCTTCTAGTACTCCGTAAAGGGGCTTAAGCACCCATAGTATGGACCCTTTGTTAATTCCTAGTTCAGTCTATACTTCTTGTGGAGGTTGTATATAGAAATTGCGGTTTAGCTTTATAGCTGATTATATATAGGCTTGTGTAATGTCGCGCAGGTAGATCTGTATGTCTTGGTCTTGCAGCATAGCTCTAATGTACAGGATTAGGCGTTGACTCGCCCGTTAGATAGTAGGTGACTAGGTAAGTACTACGCTCTTTTCTATATTATTATACGCCTATACTACTGGTTGTGATTTCTTAAAAGCTGCGTCTATGCCGGCGTTCTTAACCTTGTTAATAAACCGTAAGTTAAATAGGTGGGCTGTCGCGGGTATGTCTATAAGCTTAACTACCTTAAATACTTCTAGCTTAAGTAGGCCTGTGAGTTCTTTTTGGCGTAAAGCTTAAAACTGGGTACTTGTAGTATTGTTATCTTGGAGGAAGACTAAAATGTTAGCTTGGTTTGTAAGAAGGGGGTACTTACATGGGCGTTCTCTGCCACGCTTTTATGGTTATATAGCGGGTTGTCTAATAGGTTGCTTAATGGGTTATATAACAGGTCCTAGGTTGTTTTTAGGTACGTATGCCTACTGCTCTTAGGGATTATCCTGTCAGTTAGGTTATAGGTTATTGTTAAGTTCTAGATCTAAAAAGTAAGGCTTTATAACCGTTGTGCGGAAGGATGTAGGACTATAGGGCAGTTATATGGTACACGTCTTGTTTTCAACTGTAAGTAGGTTATATGGTCCCAACCAATATCCCAGTTAGCCCATATTTCCTTCTCTCTAAACAAGTACTTATAAGTTAGGCGGTAAGTTATAAATAGTGTCTGTTCTTAGGCCATTTTGCATACTTAAAGCGTCCGTAACTTATTATTTGGTATGTAGCTTGCGGATCTCTTCCATAGCTTTCTTAACTGCGGTAGCGCGTTACGTAACTATTGGCGAAGGCGCGTCCAAATTAGTTATATAGGGGTAGGCGCTAAATACTAGCAGAGTGGGCACCAGTCTGTTAGGCCCTATAGAGTTATTAATAGCCTTAAAGGCTATCTGGAGAGCTGCGTCCTTGTTAATATTTAGTATTTTGACTATAATAATCTGGTATACTCTTTATAGCGGACTATAGTAACGTTTAACTATTCTAATTAAGTTATAAGCCTTAACTAGCACGCCCTTAGTTATAATGCCCATTGTGGTAGCGTACTCTTTAAATTCCTTACTAATAAAGTTCTTGCCTGTATTATAAGTAATAACATCTAGTGGTCCTAAGTACGTATTAATCCAGCACATCTGTATAATGTCCCATGTATATTTAGCATTAATATTCTATAGCTATCTGCCGGCCTAGAAGCGTATATATTTATTAACTATATATAGGACTGGGCTCCCGTTAATATACATAATATTAACAATAATATAGTAGTTAAAATTAACGTTGTTACAGAGCGTAAACTTAAACCGGCTAGGTGACTTGCTGTGTTTTTAGCAAAAGTGGCAGTAACAGGTAAGGTACTTAAGTAATTTTGTGTTAACGTTATATCTAGAACGGTTAAGTACTTTCTATAGTCTCTTAACTAATGGGTGGCTAAAATGTTGGTATAGACAATGTAATTCCGTATTAGTTAGGTAATAGGGGTTCTGGTTAAAAGAGTTAAGAAGGTAGATCTATAAAGAGAGGTTCTATAAAAGGAACGGATGGCCAAATCGTTATATAATAGGTATATTACCCGCAGAAGTCATAAGTACGTTTATAAGGTTATTATAATACACCTATAAGTTATCTATATCTGCTAGGCAGAGTAGTAATGGCGTGTTTGTATTAATAACGTAAAAGTTAACCTTGCCTACTAGAGTTAAGACTTATATAGACTTAATTAACGACGTAGTCCTAATTCCAAATTGTACGCTTACTATGCCTTTTATTAACACGTTAAGCTGTAAAGTTATATCTTGCTTCTATAATGCCAGGAACTGTTTATAACCGGCCGTAGATTATTATAAGGCACCTATATTAATTATAATGCCTATAAACTCGTCCGTTATATAGTGTGTAGGCTAACTACTATACGCATAGGCGTTTATGTCCTTAGGTGGGTTAAGGTTTGTAGTTATGGTTATGTCTTGGCCCGTAAGGTTATAGTAGAAGGCTCTATTAGCTAGTTCTTGGGCCGTAATTACTACTTTGTTATATAAAAGAGTGCTAAAAGACGTGAAGTAAGAAGAGCTATTTACGTTATCCTGCTTAGTTTCGGCTTTATAATTAATAACTAGAGCCGCGAAGGCTTTATCTAGGTCCTCTAACTCTTCTAGCTCTAGGCCTTCTCCCTTACACTTAACAAGATATTGTTTAAAATGTTCTTAGAAGCACTTACCTAATCATCTATTATATTGCCCTATAAACCTAGCTTTAGACTTGTCCCATTCTTTGTCTATATACTTCTATAACTAATAGCCGCTTTTACCGTACATAAAGTAGTACTTTTTTTAGTTTAGTTATAAAGATCGGTTTTCACGCAGATCCTTACGGTTAGAGCCATTGCAGTCCCGGTAGTTATATTAACGGTCTATAAAGTACGCACGCGGTTCTTCCTAGTGGTCCGTAACGTATATATAAGTCTGCTCTTGCTCCTTCTGGTAGGCAATAATAGACAACTGTAGCTTATTAATAAGGTGGCTAAAATCTAAGGGAGGATCTGAGATTGCAATCCTACACGCTAGTACGCCCTGGCAAGCTATAACTAGTTTATTGTACAGAAAGTCTATAATCTATAGGGCGGGTGTAAGTCCATGTTATAAGTTACGGAGCTTTGTAAGCAGTATCTGAAGGCACTGCAGAGTCATCTTATCTATGTTCTCCTAGATAACAGAGAGTAGTATTATGGCGTTCCATTTGTCTAGGTTTCTGCAGTGGTATCTAGGACCCTTAAAGAAGTTCTATAAGTGGTTGCAAATTTCTTTAAAAGATCTTTTAGATAGCTAGTGGTTGTAGTACTAGTCCTAGGCTAATCCCTTTAGCATTATAAGAAAGGCAATCTTATACGTGGCGGGTGGCAGTCTAGATCTTATGCAAATGTTATAAAAGATTGTCAGTTTATAGTCAAAGCTTTTGGCTCTGCTATACTTCTAGTCTTCAGAGTATAACTTAGCTATAGTTATAATCTGCCGTTTGTAGTTTAGGATCTCTATAGGTAGGGTCTGAATTATAATAGGTGGAATGTGGCTTGCGGCAGGTGGAATATAGTTTATAGTAGATAGAGCTGATGGTAATTAAGGTATTTGTTATAAGGGTGTTCCAGATAGTTATATTAGTGCTTAAAAGGGTTTATATAGACGGAAGACCTAGTTAAGTTAGTTATAAGGGACTCTCTTCTGTAGCTGTAATGTCTTTATATCTATAACATGCTTACAGATCTTACAGATTTCGTCGTCTGACCATTTATACTGTTCTTCCTCTATAGCCGTGTTAAGTAGAGTCCTTGGGATTGTCAGACTTTTTGTGTTTTTAGCTACGTACACTCCTTTACCCTAGAGGGTTCTGCGTAAGTCCTAGGTGATCTTAGTTCTAAGACTGTTAAACTCTTAGATTATAAAGTCCTAAAAGTCTTCTTGGAAAAGCTCCTATAGGTCTATATCTATCGCTTCAGATATTTTGTAATTATACGACTTTGTTCTAGCGTAGTCCTATATCTCTTCTTAAGAAGCTCCCTCTAGCTTAATCCCATTCTCCCACTTCTTTATCTTTACACTCCAGTCTTCTACGTTTAAGGTACTTGCCATTATATTCTTATGCGAGGTAGCGTATATAAGGTAAAGTGTTTTTTAGGTAGTGACGTGATTTTTTAGTCCTTTTAACGCAATACATAAGGTGGTTAAATTAACAACTCTTCCTTATAATGATGTTAGCAAAACTGTAGTCCTCATACGATATAGCGCAAGGTGGTTAAATTAACAACTCTTCCTTGCGGTAGTATCGGGCGGGGTACGGTTCCCTTCTTTAACTAGGGTAGGCAGTAGCGCGAGTTTATACAGAGTTGTGAGTAACCTGTACGAGCCGTAAGCTATTGCGTATCTCCTAATCTGTACGTCTACTAATCAGTGTTGGTATGCTTTAACCTATTGCAGACCTGTAATCACTTTGTTACGGGTATGCTCTTAGGTTTATGGATGTCTGTTCCTATTCTATATGCGAGGCCTCGCGTACTTATAACACGCGAGGAATGCGCACGTGAGGAATGCGTGCGCACGTGCTACCCCTACCCCTAATAGGTTACCAACAAGTTCTATTAGGACTAAAATATTCCAGTTTTCTCTCTAGTTTTCTACTTTATCTTTTAGTCTCCTTATATTATAAATTAGTGCCTCTTTAAAAATATCTATATTAAATCCTTTAAAGGTAGTCTCTTCTAGGTAATTTTCTTCTATCTATATTTCAAATTTATTCTACTTATTACTTTTCCTTTGTTAATACTACTGTTGGCATAAGTGTATAACGTCAGTAATAGGGTTATAACGGTGATATAGTTATAACGGTCGGCTACTACCGCCTTCCTGATGTAGATGGAATACCAAAATACTGCCAAATGCCCGATTGTAGGTAAAACACTAGTAAAAAGCATCGCACGGTATCACGCTATTACTAAGGTTTTATGAAGCCTTATTTTTATATAATAGAGGCTCTATATTAATATTTTTTGGTGTTTTTGGTACCAACTGCTACTCAATTAATACTGTAACGTCGCCTAACGTCGCGGGCTACCTTATGCACAGACCCACCTTGTGTACACCTTTTCTTACCAAAATATGCTAAAATACACACTTTTATACCACCTATAACTTAATAATCTTTAAATAGAATTATATAAAAATTTAAATATGGTTTATGAAGTACTAAGACTATAATACTATATAATAAAATTCTAAAAAATTCTAATGTATATATACTTAAAATTAAGTTAAAAAGTATCTTTTTTTATAAACTATAAAGTTATTAATAATTAATTTAATAAAGTTATTATACTACTATATAGTATATTTATAAAATGTATATATATAAATAAATTTTTATAGTATATATAAAGTCCACTACTTATATTATTAAATAAATTATATTAATATTTATTCTATTTACTGCCCGATACGGTTCCTTTTTAGGTCCATATAGGCTACTGCCTTTCTATATAGGAAAAAAATCCCCTTAGGGGGGAAAAACCTGGGTGCGTCCTTTTAGCTAGTTTTTTGCGTTCCGCCTTCGCCTAGCTAGTATATTGTTGTGTTTTTAGTTTACCTTGCGTACTATACTTCCTAGGTATATTGGAAGATCTAGGGGGAGGGAGTAGTAGGAGGATCTGGCGATTCGCCAGTGTACCGCCTATGGCTAGGCGGGGGGGACTAGTCTTTAAGGGGCTGGAATGGGGCGTGTCTTATGGTGTCCTCCTGTTGGATCTTGTGTGCCGTTTGGAACTGTTAGAGGATTCCTTGTCCTATAAGCCATTTTGCTGCTGCTTATAGGCCTCTGCTTATAGAGAGTATCTAGGTAGTGTTATTTATGCCTATACTAGCGAGTAGCTGGTCTCTTACTGAGCGGTGGCTATAAAATAGCAGTATGTGGCGTATAGACTAAGCTGGCCATCCACATGTGTATTGGGGTATGGTATTTGGAACGTGGATGCTTGTAAGCCATGCATTTAGCCCTAGGACCTCTGTCCGTAGTAGGAAGGCGGCTGTAGCTTCTGCCTTCGTTAGTCCTTTGTATAGGGGGAGAGTTGGTGTCGACCATAGGGTGTTCCATGTGGCTGTGTCTTGTGTTTTCGCTGCCTCCTTCTATTGTCGCTTATAAAATATATATTAATATATTTATATTATAACTAGAGTTTTATTATAATAAATTAAATATAGAAAATATTTTATTCTAATTAATATTAAATATAAAAAATATAACTAAGCTTATTATTATATTTAGTTTAATTATTCTAAAAATTTAGTATATTTGGAAATTGATTTTTTTACTTTATAGTATAAAGAATAATAATATTTATATTTTATTGCACAAAATGATTTTTTTTCTATATGATAAATTATATTTAAAATTTCATATTAATAGCTATTATCGTTATTAAGTTATAGGTATTTAAAGGTGACCTTTTTTAGTGGTTTTTGGTGCCGTATACAAGATGGGACCGTGCATAAGGTGGCCCGCGACATTATATTACATCCTCATCTACATCTAATACCTCATCGTTGCTTGATCCACTTAGCTTATCGTCCACTTCCTTATTGTCTACTTCCTCATCGTCTGCTTCCTTATCATCTACTTCCTTATCTACTTGTGTAGACTGCTAAGAGGCCTCCTTTACCTTCTTTGTAGCGTCTTATAGAGCCTTAGAGCGAGCTATAGCCTCTATAGCTGCTACAAAGGAGTCCTCTTATTGCTTGTGCAGTATTGCTAAGGCTTTTACCTTAAATTTCGCCTCCTCTACTGCTTAAGCAGCTGCTATATAAGCTTCTATAGTCTTCTTTCTCTTTATTATATTGCCTATAGATACTAATACCTTCTATGCTCTTTTTACTGCCCAATTAGCCTCCCCTAGAGCCTTTTTATATTAATCTGTAACTATTTTGGCCTTTATAGCAGCAGCCCGAGCCTCCTTCTTTTCTTAAACTTATGCCTTAGCAATTATAGCTATCTCCTCTCTCTCCTTTCTAAGCTGCCCTCTAATATTCTTAGTCCTCTACTTAGCTTCCTCTACAGCCTCTCTAGCGTTAATAAGTGCTTTAGCCCATTTGGTAGTAAGGACTAATTTAGTAAAAAGTACTACCCGCTTTTTTTTTCTTCTTAGCTCTTCTATTTGCAGCACCATTACGAAGCTCCGTATTTTCTAACCGTAGTATTTCTATACCTTTATCTATTAAATCTATATGGCTTATAAGCTTCCTAACAACAATATTAATCTCTTTAGTAGTGGTATCTAAATAACGGATTATATGGCTGTACCGAGCTCGATCGGAGTAGCTCTTTGGGGTCTTTAGATGCAGAGGTAAGGATAAAAGTGTTAGTTTGTTTAGGGGCTAAGGTGTATATAGTTGTATATAGGAAGGTTGCCCTATAAGGCGTTAGAGGACTTAATTAGAGTTAAAAGAAAGAAGACCTGCAGCTTTAAATACACTGTTAATTAGTTTGGGTATATATATTTAAGGCCTAATCTCGCCCAGGATCTATAGAAAGTAGTCTCTATTAATACTAGTAATACTATAAGCTAAGTATTCGTCAACTTTAGCTAAATATAGGCGCTTAACCACTAAAAAGATAATAAGATCTAGAGGCTATAGGAGGTAGGTTAAGTAAGGTGGAAGATATATAGGAATGATCTTATACTTCCAACAGAACTCTATAAACTTAATATTAATATAAAAGCTATGCCTATCTATAATAAGCAATCAGTAGCTATAGTGTTTAATATTTAGGGTATTAATTTTAGAGGCCTCCCATACCTCTGTTCGTTAAGTATAACGCTTAAAATATTAAAGCCACTTAAGGCCTATTTCCCTATTTAACCAGCCATTCTCTGTTATTCCAATTAAGCACTTGCCTACAGCTTCCTTTGCTATTTCCTATAGTATATCTATATACTACTTCCCTTTAAAAATAATAAACGGTGGAATTATCTATCTGTTACGGCACTGGCAAATTGCCGCAAACTGCCGTCACGTGATGGCAAGTTGCCGCAAGTTGCCATTACGTGACCAGAAGATTGTATATAACTTCGAGCGGTGCTTCCATTCTTCTTGTTTCCTTTCTTTAGCTTTGGATCTTCGTTTATAGACAATCCAATTATATAGGCTTGCGCGACCCTCTTGCCGTGCTCGTGCCTTAATTAACTGAGTCGCTAACATTATCCAAAGCTCGTCACTACTCTTCTTTCCTAAAAAGGAACTTAAATATATCCACAAGGCTACGAATAGGACAAGGACATAGAATAGGACAAGGACATAGAATAGGACCCTAAGGACATCACCAGGACCACAAGGATAGGACAGACCCCTAAGAACTAAAAGAACACGAATAGAACGCGAAACCTAAGAATAGGATATACACGGACTAGGACCCCTAGGAAATAAACAAACACTAGAAATTACCCAATACCCCTACCACTATGCCAAGAAATACAGTAGCTGGCAAAGCTGCTGTAGGACCCGCAAATACCTCTAATGGTAAAACAGTCGCCGTCTTAACCCCCTAGGAAGAGCTTATAGCAGCTAATGCTAAAATTAAACGGCTTTAAGAGCTGCTTAAAACTAGAGACACCCCTATACCTAGTAAGGAGTTATTGGACACCTAGAGACTTGCTATAGTTCTTAAGGCCCTAGTCCAACGGACAGTATTAGCATTATTGTAGTTTGCAAAGGTCGCGGACCCCCTATTGCTTACAGACGGAACTAACCCTACATTTAATAATTAAAAGCTTTAACTATAAGATAAGCTTAAAGTTAACGCAAACCACTTCCCTACTACCTAAGCTAAAATGGCCTATGTCTTCAGCCGTACTGGTAGGGACGCACAGACGTATCTACGTCCGCGATATGCCTAGGACTTAGCAGACCCCTTCCTTTCTAGAAAAGAGATAATTAACTACTTATCTTCTATTTATAAGGACCCCTTTAAGATATAGAACGCCCGCCTTAATTATAAAGCCCTTAATATAAAAACAACGGAGACCTTTATAGCCTTTTAAACCCGCTTCCTATACCTAGCTGGCTAAGCCTAAATCCCCTATAAAGACCTAATGCCAGACCTCTTTAATAAGCTTACCCTAGACCTACAGCGCGCCATACTACTAGTTTTTACCACTATATAGACGCTAAAGGTACTTACGGACCACTGCCTAGCTATTAACCAAGGCCTCTGTTAAATTAAGGCATAAACTAAGCGGTATAAAGCTAGAAACTCTTTAAACTAGACTATAAGCAATATAAGAACAGCCAATAGTGCTCCAGTATAGGCCGTAACTCCTATAGCACTAACCGTTCAGCCCGCTGTTAATCTAGCAACTAGTTATACAGCTAGTCCTACTATAGGCCCAGTATAGACTCGGCCTATGTATAGCAACCCCTATAAACAAGCCCTTAGTAATCAAGGAGCCTGCTTCTTATATAGCTAGAAAGACCACTTTATAAAAGACTGCCTAATAGCGGTAAAGACAAATAAGGTCCTGTTAATTTAGGAGGATAGTATAGAGTTAGAAAAAGAGGAACCCTAGAGTAAGACTCCTCTCTAGGGTTAAAAGAAATTAATATATTATATATTAATCTAGGTTGGCTAGTTAGTAGAAGAAGCTACACTATCCCTTATACTTTATTCTGTAATAGATATTAAGTTTTAACCTCTATTTTAGCTAACTCTGGAGCAAATGCCTTTGCCTTAATAGACATATAGTGTGCTATAAAGCTGGCTAACTTTTTAAATGTACCCCTTAAAGAACTGCCTAAATTAATTCCTATTCGCGGGTATAATGGACAGATAGAACTACCTATTATAACTATCTTGCGGATTTACCTCTATGTAGACGGACAAAGGTAGTATAACATCCCCTTTCTTATTACGGACCTAGGAAGCCATAATATAATTTTAGGAAGAAAATAGCTAGCCTATTTAGGCTTATAGCTTAATGTATGGAGTAGACGGCTTATCTGGCCTAAAACCCTACCCCTAATACCTTCTTTTATAAAGGAAATCAGCATTATAATGGAAAACCTTATATGGCTATAGATAGACACCGTTTACTAGGCTGATGCTATATGTAGGGACCAGGCCTTTAAGAAAGACATATAGCTTAATTCGCAACGGGTCCATATACTACGCCGCCCCCAGACTACTAATGTTGCACCACTGGCACTAGAACCCCAGGAAGTTAGTAATAAGCCAGCTAGCTTAGGCCCTATATAGCTATAAAGGATAGCAAGGAATATTAGATGCTGTGCTAAATATATAGACTAAAAGGATAACTTACGGAAAATGGAATAAGAGCTAAAGAGGGTTGTAAACCCTCTACCGTAAAATATAGTCTATAGAACGTTTGTAAAAAAACCTATAAACCTCCCACTAGTTAATATCTGCTGTATTAGTGCTATAGGGTTCTACTGGAACTTAAAATGGCCTAACACTATTGCCTTTACAACTAGCTTATATAAAATTAACTAGCTTAGTAGGGAAAGTAAGCTTATAGATAAGGAGCTAGTGGAACAGAAACTACCCTACCAATACTGGGAATTTAAGGACATGTTCTTTAAGGCAGCGTCTAACATACTCCCGCCTTACTAACCATATAACTATAAAATTAAGATTAAGCCTAACAAAGAAAACACCTTTAATTATAGCCCCCTCTGCTAGTAATCTACTAACGAGCTATAGGCCACTAAGTAGTACATTATTAATAACCTTAATAAGGGCTTTATTGAGCCTAGCTAAGTCCCCTTTACTTTACCTATTCTCTTTATAAAAAAGCCAAATGGTGGACTTTGTTTCTATATTAACTACTATAAACTAAACTATATAACCCGTAAGGACTAATATCTGCTACCCTTACTTAAAGAAACACTGGCCTATATAAGTAAGGCTAAAATTTTTATAAAGCTTAATATCCACTAGGCTTTTTACTAAATTAGGATAAACCTAGATTGGAGGATTTTATTATATTTTGGACCTGTTATAGATTATATAAATATAAAGTGCTACCTTTTAGACTGACTAACGGACTGGCTACGTACTAATAGTATATAAATAATGTACTCTTTAACTACCTTAATAACTTCTATATAGCCTACCTAGATAATATTATAATTTACTCTAAGAATAAACTGGAATATAAGGAGTATGTCTATAAAGTCCTACAACGGCTCCGCAAAGTAGGTCTCCAGGCCAATATTAGGAAGTTAGAATTTAGTGTTAAGCGCACTAAATACCTAGGGTTTATTATTAGTATAGACGGAATTAAGGCAGACCTAGAAAAAATAGCTATAATTAACTAGTGAACACCCCCACGGACTATAAAGGGGGTATAATTATTTTTAGGTTTCTATAACTTCTACCAACACTTTATTAAGGACTATAGTAGGATTTCCCGGCCTCTTAACCGTCTTACTAGGAAAGACCAGCCCTTCCACTTTAACGCTGTATATAGGCAGGCCTTTAATAAGCTTAAAAAACGGCTAGTATTGGCTCCCTTACTTGCCCACTTTAACTTAGAATAGCCTTTAATGCTAGAAACTGATGCCTTAAACAGCGTAATAGCTAATATTTTTTCCCAGAAATAACTAGACGGAGAATGGCACCCTATTGTATACTATTTAAAGACTATAATAGATGCTAAGCTAAACTACCATATCTATAACAAAGAAATGCTAGCTATTATCTCTAGCTTTTAGTACTGGCGTGTATAGCTAAAAGGGACCCCTAAGCCTATTAAGGTAGTTTTAGATTATAAGGCCTTAGAATACTTTATAATAATAAAGGCCCTTATAGCCTAGTAGGCATACTAGGCGGATATCCTATCTCAGTTCCACTTCCTAATTATATATAGGCTAGGCGTAACCAACTATGTAGATGCCCTTATAAGGTGTAAATAAGACCTAGATAATTAGATAGCTGTAAAGATTATATTATAGACCTAGATGCTACTATAAACAGAGCACCTTAACTTCTAGATATAGGCAGAACTAAATATAGACCCTTTAGACGCTAAGATATATACCGTTAACTCTATAGAACTTAACCTTATTAATAAACTACTGTAGGCAAACTATATGGCCCTTTCTTTATAGGAGTATTGCAAAAAGATAAAGGATGCTACTAGCCTATGGTCCCTTAAAAATGGACTACTTAAGCACTAGGAACGGCTGGTAGTGGCAAAGAAATAGAATTTACGGACTTAGCTTATTGCTAAAGCATATACTTAGGTTTTTACGGCCCACCCTAGAAAAAATAAGACCTATAGAATTATTGGCGACCGCTACTACTGGCCTAGAATAGTTATGGATATTAACTGCTATGTATAGAACTATAATAACTACTATAGGTCTATAATTCCATAAAATAAGACCCTAGGGCTATTAAAGCCATTCCCGATACCAGAACGCCCCTGGTAGTATATCTTTATAGATTTCTATAAGTTACCTATAGACCGTGACGGATATAATATGGTTATAATTTTAGTTAACTGCTTTAGCAAGCGCCTGTTCTTAATTCCCTATTATAAGAATATTAATGTTAAGGAGGTGGCCTGACTGTATATCTACTACGTCTACTAAATTTATGGACTACTAGATACTATTATATCCAATTATAGGCCGTAGTTTATATTAGCCTTCTAGAACAAGTTTACCTAGATCCTAGGTATTAGGCTAAAGCTCTCTATAGCATACTACCCCTAGATAGATGGTTAGATAGAGATTGTAAATTAATACTTAGACCAGAGACTCCGGCCCTTTATTAACTACTTTTAGGATAACTAGGGCAAACTACTACCTATAATGGACTACGCCCAGGCAACCCTACCCTATAACTTAATAGGGTTTGCACCTATTTAGCTAGAAATGGGATACTTATCTTATATAAGCTTTGACTGGGAGAGACCGGAAGGACCACAGACTATACATAAGAAACTATCTTATAAGGAAGCACAGCAGTATGCTAGACGCTTAGAAGAAGCATAGATAGTAGCCTATAAGAACCTAGAGAAGGCCTAGAAATCAATAGAATAGTAGGCAAATAAGTATAGGCGCGAGCCTGACTTTACTATAGGCGATAAGGTCTAGGTTATAATAAAGAACTAGAAGACAAAACAGCCTAGCTATAAGCTAGACTATAATATAGCAGGACTATATAAGATCCTTAATAAAGAAGGCAACTTATATAAGGTTAAACTCCCAGACTTAATTAAAGTCTACCCTGTTTTCTTACTAGATAAGCTATAGAAAGCTATAAATAACCCACTACCCGGACAAAAGAATAAGCCTCCACTGCTAATTTAAGTTAATGGCAACGATGAATAGGAAATTAAAGAAATACTGGCCTGTAAACTTATATAAGGAACACTAAAGTACCGCATAAATTAGAAAGGATATGATCCAGACCCTACCTAGTACCCCATATAGAATTTTATAGGTAGCCCTTATAAGTTATAAGAGTTCTATAGCCGTTATCCTAACAAACCTAGACCGCCAAAGTACTTAGATAAGTGGATGGAGTGCTAGTATAGCAAAGACAACAAATCACCAGTAGAGTATAAAGATAAGAATGCCCCGTGGGGGTAATACGGACATACAAAGCCTAAGGGCAGGCTTTTTTGGAGGGGGGGGGGTAATGTTATAGCACTGGCAAATTGCCGCAAACTGCCATCACGTGATAGCAAGTTGCCGCAAGTTGCCATTATGTGACTAGAAGATTGTATATAACTTTAAGCGGTGCTTCTGTTCTTCTTATTTCCTTTCTTTAGCTTTGGATCCTTGTTTATAGACAATCCAATCGTACAGGCTTGCGCGACCCTTTTGCCGTGCTCGTGCCTCAATTGACCAAGTCGCTAACACTATCTATGCATGCCAATTGAGTTAATTTAAGTAACCCACTCCCTATTGCCGTTAATTGTCTTAAAGTTAATAATTCTGCCTCTTAATATAACTACTTTTATAGTAAAAGCTAGTCCCATTACATAGCCTATCTTATCTATATTCTACTTATTAAATTTGCTGATATTATATTGGGTAATAGCGTTAGTATAGTTAGTAAAGAATCTCTAAATAAAATTGGGATTATTGTTTATAAGAGCTTATTCTTAATTAATTAAACGTATATAGTAGCAACAAAGCTTATCCTGCCGTTTTAGGAAGTTGTACATCCACCTTATATTAAGAGGGTTGATATGGACCTATTAAGGAAGGTTGGCGTACTCCTAGCGGAGGACTACTATGGTGATTAATCGAACGGTATGCTGCCGATATGGAAATCCTGCGTTTGCAAGATATATTAGGTGTTAAATAATTGTATCTTTGCTAGCAACGGTAATACGGTTCTAGTTAGTATGGGCGACTTTATAGGGCTGTTACTTTCCATTAAGACGGCATTAAAATATCTGTAGATCTACCCTATGGGCATTTATATAAGTTTTTCGGTCTTTATAGAGCCTAAAATTCCAGGCAATAATAGCGCTCTGTATTTTCTCTTTTTTGCTAGGTTATGGGGGCCAGCGGGGCATTATAGTGTTAGTAAAGGATTTTTTAATTTGGTTGCAAGCATTTAAAATAAGTTAATGTTGTTACTATTTTGATTTTGGAACCGGCAATATACTATATTAGGAAGGTGGTTAACCCAATTAGGAAGGCGGTAGTAGCCAACCGTTATAACTATATTACCATTATAACCCTATTACCGACGTTAAGTGATTTAGGTTTGCTTTCTTTTTTAATATATTATTTTGTTATAACTTTTCCTTTATAAAACTTGCTTGGTTTTTTAATATTAATATTACCTTTAAGCTCCTTTTTCTATTATTCCCTAAATAAGTCTTTTGGTGGTCTTCTATAAGCTTAAATTTTACCTAATAGCATTTTATAAAAGTGACTTAGAATCCTTAGACTCTCTCTTATATCTTACCATGCTTAGATTCTACTTTAGATAATTTCTCTATCTTTTTCTTTAATTCCTCCTATTACACACTTCCTCTTTAGTAGGATCTCTTCTATATATAGGGGTTACTGGTTTTCTTCTTCCTTAGGAGGTACACTTTATATGCTTTTTTTTCCTTAGTTGGTGCACTATATATATATAATAGTATCTTTAGTTATTTGCTGAAATCTTAAATGCCTAGTATTTCTTTTAGAATAATTAGTAAAATAGTACTAGCTTTCTGCTCATTTTAACTCTCTTGATTATCTTCTCTTCTATGTTATAAAGTAATAGACATTGTGTTTAGTATGGTTTTAATTCCTATAGCTAATTTAGTTTCTATTTCTAAATTAGTTTCTACTTCTAATACCTTTAGAATTGTCGTCAATTCATTCTAGGCCTAAAAAATCACTAATTTATTTTAAGCTAAGTCTGCATTTATTCCTGCCTATACAGTAAAGAACCTGACTTGTATGCTTTTTATATCACGAAATGTATCTCCTTTTAAGTCTTTATTATAGAGGTTATCTTCCTTTTAAGTTCCTTTAAATTGGTTAAGTCGTGGTTCTTATAGCCAATAGCTTGCGCTATATTTAGCTTCCCTGTAGATTAAACATCTATTATTATAACAAAAGGCGAAATGCTTGACTACACATCCTTTTATACCTTTAAGTTCTTCTACATCTTGTAGTATAGTCATACCTTTAACTACACTACTGCTGTTATTGCCTTAACTGCTCCTGCAGTTTCTTGCATAGTGTTTTTGTTTTTTATATTTTATATAAGCTCCCTCTTTAAACCACTACTTCTGCTATAAAGTCCATTTAAACGTCTTTTTTTTCTAAGATCCTTGGTTTGGCCTTTGCTCCCTTAGTCTCTAACATTTTAGGTTTCCCTCTCTGGGTTTCCACTATTATTTATTACTTCCCTACTTTTTAGGTTCTTTAGTACCACTAAAGTCCATTAGTTTTAGTCTACTATACTACTGCTTAGGTACTTATTATAGTGTTTTTTGTACTGGTCTTTCCCTGGTTTTCTTAGTATTCTCTTATTAATAGATCCTATTATCTACCTTAATTACTTAGTTAATAAGTTCTTTTATACTTTCTAGATCGTCTTTAAGTATTAATATGTCCTAAATTTTTACTTTAAGGCCGTTTCGGTATTATGCTATATGTGCCTTTTCATTCCAATAGATTTGTATTGTATAGGTTTAAAACTATGTTGTGTATTCTATTGCTAATATTCACTATATTAGTGCCCAAATCTTTTATTCTGCCATTACTTCCAACTCTAGATCTCTAGATATCTGTATAAGTCTTGCTAAAAATGCTTCCTAACTTAAGAACATATATTAAACTTCTTTGTTAGTAGTAGTTATTCTATTATTCTAGAACTTTGTTATATAAGGTTTAAACCATTTTAATGCTCTTCCTGTTAAGAATAATTCTGCATAAGCTACTGCATTAGCTAGTGTTGGTACTTTATATCCCTTATTCTATAACTTAAGTCTTATTTATATAAAAAATCCCTTAAACTTAGTCCTTATTCCATTAAACCTTTTAATTATTAGTATTTTAAGCTTTGCCGACCCTATATTACTAATCTTAATATTAAATGCCTTTTAATTATTTTCCATTTACTCAAGTACACTCTTGAGTTGACCTATTATAACATTTTATAAATTAATTAATGAACTTTCCGCCATGCTAGTATTACTGCCAGTTGTTATTATTACTCTAGACATTGTCTCTTTTGACTTTAATGCCATTGCTGTCATTTGTTTTACTATAACCTTAGTAGTAAATGTATAATAAAGCCTTATAGCTTATACTATGGTGGACTTGTCCTTAGGCTGGGTATATAAATAAAATAAACAAATATAATACTTTTTTTGTAAAGTAAGTTGCCTAATAGATTAACTCCTTTATATTCTAAGATTCACTATAAGGTAAAAACTATTTAAGGTAGGGATAGTAGTCCTTAAATACAATCCTTAACTCTTATGAAATAACTGGGTACGTTGGTACGTTAGTATATCGGTATATTACACATACTCACGTTCTCATATTCCCATGTACTAAGTTTCCTAATTACGTGACTCGCTTACTCTCGTCCCGTGCTCCCTAATCCTATCCTATCGATCCTTTGGTTCATCTCGGTAAATGTCGTAAGTAGTTATGACACTTCTCCCATAAGGTCTGTAACAAGGAGCTAATATTAAACTTCTTTTAATTAAGCTAATAAAGATGTGTTAGAACTCTATAAAGTTAGTAATTAAACGTATAATAAAGCTTTAAAGCCCTATTAATTATATTATTGGCCACGAAGTCTTTAAATAAATAATATACTAAACTAAAATTACTGTAAACGGTATAAAAGATTTACTTATAAAAGTTTGTAAAAAGTTTAAAATTATTAACTACCTAACAAAGGATAATTAGGCTATATTAACTGAATATCTAACTATTTTAAAGCCGCTTTAAATTATTATAAAGTGACAAAAAAGATGTTTAAAAAAAGGTATATAAATAACCTCATTAATTTTCTATTATAAACTAATTAATATAGGCAAATTTAGATCTTTATAGAAGGTCCTTTTTATATTTAAATATTTACTAAATTAATTTAAGCGCTATAAATTATAGCACGAATATTACCTAAAGCCTTACTTTCGCCATAATATTAATGCAACTTAGCTGAAACTAACTGAATACTATAGGCTTACTATTCATTCACCTGCCTATATTATTACTATAATCCTTAATCCGTTAATTAAATAGACTTTCGCTAATAAATATTAAATGGGTAAAGGCCAAGCTAATTAAAAAGAAGTAGCTAAGCAAGCTATTTATAATCTATAGCTTAAATATAAACATCTTCCAATTAAATCAATTATTAATAATGAGCCTCCTATATAATAGCATATCTCCTTATCTAAAATTAATAACTACCTCGTTAGCGGCTTTACTTAGCCTATATTTATAAACAATCGCAATAAGTATAATAATTAGCTTACATAAGTAGGTCACCCTAAGGACATTTAATATACCAATTTAATTATATATTGGTAAGCTAGGTTGAAAGGGACTTTATATCCACGACTCGCTTATATAGCTCTCAATTTAATGATTATTTTACTAATATCATTAGACCCCAAACGCATATTTAGCCTCACGGGCTTACTCCTTACTGCCAATCGCGTACGACTACAATCTAATATAATTGGAGCTTTAATGGCGGTAGGATCGTAAGATAAGGAAGGCCTGATTAATATAGTAAATGGGCAGCTAAAGCGGCCGCAGAAGGAAGAAAAGGTATAGACATGGCAGGAAGGAGGTTAATATCATATTAAGACTCGCGATAGGCTTATATTAAGAGCCGGGCGAAAGGAAAGACAGTAGGAAGCGATGTAAGTGTCGCCAGGTAGGTCCTTTTATATTAACACCATGCTAAGACTCGCGATAGTTGCTAACTCCTCTACCAGTTGAATTCAGTTAAAATAGTTGCCAAAATCTTAATATTGAGTCAACCAATTTAACTAACTGAGCTCTCTGCTTATAAAGCTTTCAATTCAACCAATTCAAGGCCTTAGTTGAGTTGAGTTGATTGATTTGCAACCCTGATTATCGGAGAACTTAGATAGGTCTTTGACTGAAGCCCACAGAGAGATGTGAGAGATTGTGAAAGAACAAGGCGATGTTAGTGGCATTCTAGTGCTGTCGAGCACGATTGGCTATGGTACTTTTGTTTCAGTTGCCTGTTACCCTATGTCTCACCACCTGTTTCCATTACCGCCTGAGAGGCGTTGTCTTCAGCTGCAATTGTACATTGTCGTCGTCAGCCGTTCGCCACCTGTTTCGGTCACCGACTCGGTCACCGACTGAGTCCATTGCCACATCCTTCATGTATATATAGCCTCTATTCTTCATAGATCAATCTACACGCGAGTCCTCATTTTCTGACCCGTCTTCACGGTTCAACAAGTGCATTGTCATCCACAATAGGACTAGGGAGGATTCTTCTAAGAAAGATTATTCATATTCAACTCATTGACGCCTCTTGAACACGTTCTTGGTTGCTTAAAAGGCCCTTTAGAGGAGGGATACAAGTTCAAGGTTTCGTGGTTCCTTGGTGGGCCAGAAGGTTGGTTGAATTGCCACGTAAGGAAGCGTCCTTTTATATTTGACGAGGTTATATGGCGCAGAGTTAGAACTAGAAGTCATATGGTCAAGATTGAATGAATTGAATTGATTGATTAACTATCGATCCTTTGAAACCAGCAAAGGTCTTTTGTATTACAAGAAGTCGTCATCAGCTTCGTCTGACCTACGACGTATTTGGTTGATTAATTAGAGCCCAAAACACCAGTCGTCTGACCGACGACTAGTGTGACTTCATGGTCTGACAGATCTGATACACATGAAGACCCTATCCCTGATTAATACCGTCCAAGACTCCCCCTCAAGCAGGGTAGAGTATAGATTTACATGTAAAATAAAGACAATTCACAAATCGTTTAAATTTGCCAACTAAAAGAGGCTTAGTAAGCCCGTCGGCGATATTGTCGTCGGTTAGAATATAGGAAGTCTCTATATGGCGGTGCTTAATCTCGTCTCTTACCCAGTAATATATTACCCGTATATACTTTGTATGCTAGTGCCATTAAGGATTCTTTACCAGAGTAATTACTCCTTAATTATCCTTATTAATTACAATAGGCTTGCCATTATAGACCCCTAATTCTATTAAAAGTTAATAAAGCTATATAGCTTTACATGCGGCTTAACAGAATATAATATATTCTACTTCAATACTTAATAGAGCAATAGTAGCTTAACACTTTATACACCAGCTAATTAGACCACCATTAAATATAAAGACATAGCTAATAATCAACTTGCTTATATACTTATCGCTGGCGAAATTGGCGTTAATATATCTAGTTATTTTAACTTTAGCATCCGCTCCCCTATAGGTAATATAGTAGTCAACTATCAAATCCAGATATTAGAGAATTTGCCATACACCTTACTTATGCTCCTTACTAAGATTATAACTCTATTAACTGATAGAGGATATTATAAAGGTAATATTTAGATGGATTTAAATTATTACATATATAATTAAGCCTACTTTTAACTAGTATGTATATTAATAATCTTAATCTGCTTATTATTTAGAAGGATTAAAGTAATCCCATTATGGCATCCTAACTAAATGTTATCACTATTTATTAAATCCATAAAGCTAAAGAATCTTTTGTATATAAGATCATTGTAATAGGATAAGAGTTCTATTCTTTCAGTCTTAGGTAATTTCTATACCTAAGTAGAAAGATATAGTCCCTAAAGAGGAGATTTCAAATTTAATAAAGAGCTCCTTTTTAAAAGCTTAAAGCTCTGCGGTCTGTCTAGTAAGGATAATATTATTAATATACATGCTTACCGTGATGCTATATTAGATAGAATTACCCTTAATAAATATACTGTCATTAGTAATAAATTGTTAAGAGCTTTATTTAATTAAAGCTTTACTTATCCAATAATGCCAGTTATAGGCAGACTGTTTTATTCTATAAAGTCCCTTCTTAACACGGCAGATCCGTCTTCTCCCTTAGGCCTTCTTGGCATTAAAATAAGTATCTAGCCATTCAAATCCTAGAGGTGCATAGCAGTATATTACTTCTTTAATGTCACCATATAGGAAGGCTATTTTAAAATTAATATATTCATAATCAAGGTCATATTAGGCGACAAGTGTGAGTATTAATTAGTAGGCTATAGCTTTGACTATGCCCACATAGGTCTCTTAGAAGTCAATGCCTTATATTTAGCAATATCCTTTAACAATAAATCTGACTTTGAAACGTATTAGAACTCCTAATATGTCTCATTTGATTTTAAATATATATTTACCATTAAGTATTCAGGCTCCAGGAGGTGGCTTGACTAGTTTAAGTACTCTATATTTAACTAAAGATTTCATTTCATCTTTAAGGCCATGCACCCACTAGTCTTTATGAGGTAATCTTAAGGCTTCTTTAAAAGTAATTAGATCTTCTTTATTAATATTAAGTACCTATAGGGGGTTTGTATTTACTTAGAAAGCTACTTGTTCTATAACAAGGTCCTTAATATTAAAGTCTTCCAGCTTTAATCTATTCTGCTATTATATTATTTTAATACTTTAGTAAGCTCTAAAGTAAAAAAGGTATATTGGGAGCATTATAAAGTCCCTATATTAAAATGGTAAGGTACCTATAGTTAACCTTTATAGTCTTTATTGAATGGCTGTAACGTGTCCCGCCCTTACGTCGCTATACGGCCAAAAAGACATTAAGTGCTTGCGAACTTGTCGTAAGCGCGGCGGGATCTAATATATGTACTCTTACAATTACCCTCTCCTCTGCGCGTTTGTCCTTAAGCGCTTATAGGGATTCCTCTATGCGCCACTCTTAGGCCTTTATAGGGATTAAACGCCAAGAGTTTTACTATATATTAGGAGTCCCTAGTAATAAAAGCCGCTTAAAAGCTTAAGCTGGATTAGATATAGCCAACGCCTCTTTATATAGATGCGTATTAGACTATACTAGAGCAAAATATAACTATTAGGAGTTAAATTTACGACCTACTACTAATAGACCACACACCTAGCTCTGAGAAGTTCGCAAGCACAATTATAACGTATCCCGCCCTTACGTCGCTATACGGCCAAAAAGACATTAAGTGCTTACGAACTTATTATAAGCGCGGCGGGATCTAATATATATACTCTTATAATGGCAGGTTAATTAATATAAGGTTAATATTTAACGACATTAATATTTAATAGAGTTAAGTTAAAGCTATTAGATATAACCAAAACATCCTCTTAATAAATATCCTCATCCTCCCCCTTATTAGGAGGAGGTATAGGGGTTCTAATTTCATTAGGTTGATTATTAGATGTTTAGGGTTAACTATTATATTACTTGACATACTCTATATAAATAAGTAAATGCTTAGAGATACTTAAAAGGTAGTAGACAATTGGACTAAATTCGAGCTCTTTATTAAAGTCCTTAATATATTAATACTTTAGCCCCTGCTCCAGAATCTTATAATTTCGTTCTTTTATAACTAAATAGGTTCCTTCCTTCTATACGTATATAGTTCCACTATCTCCTTTATATCCTACAAGCCTACATTTTCTACCTTATTTAGTAAACTTGGAAAACTATATATACTTATCTTTTGGTGTAAAGATATACATAAGGCTCTCCTATATTTTAATATTCTTAAATAATAGCTTTTTACTATATAGGATTTTAAATAGAGTTTTCCAGTTTAAGGCCTTTAATGGAGTTCAATAGTGATTCTAAACAGCCTGCTTAAGGCCTATAGGCCATAAGAACTTTAGAAGATTTTATTCAGCAAGCATTATAGTAGCCAATATATATAGATAATACTAGCCAATCTCAGTCAGGCCATTCTGCTTTAAGGTATATAGAATAGTATTCTCCTATATTATTCCTTTTTCCTCTATATAGATTTAGAGTTTTAAATTAATAAATTTACTGCTGTTGTTATTATGTATATGCTTAATTAATACATTATACTATTATTCTATTTTAGCGTCTTACTAAATTATATAGTCTATAGCTTCACCTTTAATTTTAATTAATTTAATTTTAATATTACAGCTCTTGTAATCAGTTTGAGATATATAGCCCTTTAAGCCATTATAGCCTATAGGCGTAATTAGATAAATAAGGTCAAAAGAGACTCTTTTACTAATAGTATTAGTAAGGTGTCCTTTACCATGCAGATAAGTCTTAAGCTTAGTGGCAGTACAAGATTTATATTTATAAAGCTTGCTATCTATAAGCTTTACCCTAGTATTCATTTCAGCCAATTATTTAATAGTATCCTAGCTTGTATAATTAAGGCATTAATGCCAGGTATCCATTAAAGCTTTTGCTATACTTAAATAGCTTTATTTGAATTAAATTTTAAGCTGTAAAAGATTGTTACAGGCTTTTAATTTACTAATAACTTTGCCATTCTTTTAATTAAGAGTCATGTCATCAAGGTTAATTGTAACCCCTGTAATTCTGTGGAGCCATATTGCGGATATTAGATTAACTGGGCAGTCTAGAGCATAGGAGACGTCTTATAGATTAAACCAGTAAGTTCTTCCATCTATATCCGCAGGTATTCATACTATCCCCTTCTGTGTAATTTAGGTAGCTCCTATAACACCTTTAACTGAACCGTTATATTGGTGGTAGTTAATAAACCATTTAAGGTCATTATATATTCCTGTCCCTACATAAATATCTACTAGCTAAATGTCCTACTTATTTAATAAGGCGGCGGCAATTATTAGCGCAGGTATAGGTTAGTTAAAGGTAGGTAGATTAGAAGTAGGTATATTAGAAATATAGACAATAATATCCAAATTTATGTTTCCTACATATCTAGTAATTGTGGTCTTACTATTGTTTCTATCTTCCTCTTCTTTTTTGTCTTATTTTGGCTTTAATTTAAGATATAACTTCCAGCATATAGCTTAGTAGTGGCCGATTCTTTTATAATACTGATAGTATGGTCTGTCATCCTTTTTCTAATAATTATTGTTAGACTTAAAAGAACTTTTATTTTTAGATTTAAATGACTTTTATAAGGTTTTTCCCTTCTTGTCTTTCTTATCCTTTTTCTTTCCTCCATAAAAGCCTTTTTCCTTATTCTTTTAAACGTTATACTCTTTATAGAGTTGTATACTAAAAGTCTCTATTATTAAAGACCTTATGCCTAATTTACACTTCCTTTCTTAAAAGGATTTAAATAACGACCCTAGTTGAAATATTATTATTTTAACCACTAAATCATCTGGCATATTATAGCCAATATTATATAAGTCTTTTAGCGTTTTATTAAATAAATTAATATAATAATTCATGCTCTTTAATCCTTTATAGGTAATAAAGAAGAGCTTCTTAATTAATTAGAACTCTTTTACCTCTCTGGTACTACTATAGAACCTTTTAAGCCTTTTCCAGTATATATATATAGACGATTTATCCTTAATTTTCTTTAGAACTGCATTGCTAATATTTATCTTAATTATATAACTTACATTATTATTCTTTAGATAATATTAATAGGGATTTAATAACTTTTTAGTGTTATAGTTAAACTCATTATTTTAAAAGTGGTATAAAAATAGACTTCTTTAAGTACTACTAATAATTACGTCAGGAAAAAATTTACTAGCATTTAGCGAGCACCTCGCTGCACTTTGCCGCACTTCGCTGTATTAAAAACAGACTATAGGCATTAAGCAGCATCTAGGTAGCTATATTTATATATTATAAAAAAAAAATTATTTTTAGATAGTCCATTAGATATAATATATTATGTAATTTTTTTTATATAATTACTTATAAATTATAGAAGTTATTCTACTTTCAAAAAAATTTGAAAATTTAAAAAAAAAATTTGAAAAAAATTGACCGTTTTTTTAAAAGTTAAATAACTTCCATAATTTATAAGTAATTTATATAAAAAAAATTACATAATATACTATATCCAATAGACTATCTAAAAAAAAAAATTTTTATAATATATAAATATAGCTACCTAGATGCTGCTTAATGCCTATGGTCTGTTTTTAATGCGGCGAAGTACGGCAAAGTGCAGCGAGGTGCTCGCTAAATGCTAGTAAATTTTTTCCTGATATAATTTAATTATAGGTAGATTAAGGTCATCCTTAGTAAGAGCCTTGTCCTTTCCTTTAACCATAAGGAGCTTTTTATAGAGCTTCTTGGCCTTATTAGTGAGATTCTCTATATTATTGCCTTCTTTAAGGCTTGGACAATAGGTAATAGCAGGTAAGGACTTTTCCTTCTGCATAACTATTTAAACCCAGCAGATCTACGTCTTATAATTACTTATCCCATTAAGTTTAGTAATAGACTGCATAATAAATGTGCCGTTAGAATTTATACTGGATAACATTCTGTCAATTATATATAGTTAGGTATTAAATATATAGATAAGAGGATGATGTACTTCTAGTTCTTATACGCGATTCCGGGCTTATAACCTATTTAACAAGGTTATATAACGCAGAGTTAGAACTAGAAGTTATATAGTCAAGATTAAATAAATTGAATTAATTGATTAACTATCGATCCTTTAGAACTAGCAAAGGTCTTTTATATTACAAGAAGTTATTATTAGCTTCGTCTAACCTATAACATATTTAGTTAATCAGTTAGAGTGTTACAGCGCTAGTGGAAAACGGTGGATTATAGTAGACGTTATGGTAGACGTAGAGTCACGTAAGCTTACGTAACTCGAGGATCGTATAAAACTTCGAGCGGCACTGCCCTTCTTCTCCTTTCCTTTCTCTAGCTTTGGATCCTCGTTTATAGACAATCCAATTATATAGACTTGCGCGTCCCTCTTGCCGTGCTCGTGCCTTAATTAACTAAGTTACTAATATTATCCAAAGCTTATCTATTCTTCTTCCTAAGAAGGAACTTAAATATATTTATAAGACCACAAACTAGAATAGAACACAGAATTAGACCTAAAGACTATTACCTAAACTTAAAAAACGGAACTAGAAAGAATAGAAAAGAATAGAATAAGACCTATAGAACACGCATAGGCCAGAACCCCTACAGAAACCTACCGGAAATTACCTAACACCCTTACTACTATGCTAAGAAACACCGCAGCCAGTAAAGCAGCTGTAAGACCCTTAAATACCTCTAATAATAAAATAATTACTATCTTAACCCCCTAGGCAGAACTCGCGGCAGCTAATGCCAAAATCAAACGACTACAAGAGCTGCTTAAGGCTAGAGATACCCCTATATCGACCAATGACTTATTAAACAAACTTGCTACGGTCCTTAAAGCCCTAGCCTAGCGTATAGTATCATCCTAGTCTGTAAAGGTTGTAGACCCCCTATTGCTTATAGATGGAACCAACCCTATATTTAATAATTAGAAGCTTTAACTATAAGATAAGCTTAAAGTTAATGCGGACTACTTCCCTACTACTCAAGCTAAGATAGCCTATATCTTTGGCTGTACTAGTAGGGACGCATAGACGCATCTACATCCGCGATACGCCTAGGACTTAGCAGACCCCTTTCTCTCTAGAGAAGAGATAATTAACTACCTGTCTTCTATTTATAAGGACCCCTTTAAGATATAGAACGCCCACCTTAATTATAAAGCTCTTAATATAAAGACAATAGAGACCTTTTTAGCCTTTTAGACCTACTTTCTGCACCTAGCTAGCCAGGCCTAAATTCCCTAAAAAGATTTGCTACTAGACCTATTTAATAAGCTTACCCTAGACCTATAGCAAGCTATACTGCTAGTCTTTACTACTATATAGACGCTAAAGGAACTTATAGACTAGTGCCTAGCTATTAACTAAGGCCTCTGTTAAATTAAGGCACATACCAAATGGTATAAAGCTAGAAACCCTTTAAACCAGACTATAAGTACTATAAGAACGACCCGTAGTGCCCTAGTACAATCCGCGACTCCTATAGTACTGGCTATACAGCCCGCCGTTAATTTAGCAGCTAGCCATGCAGCTAGTCCTACCATAGGTCTAGCGAATGCTCGGCCTATATATAGTAACCCCTATATATAGGCCCTTAGCGATTAGGGAGCTTACTTCTCTTGCGGCTAGAAGGGCTATATTATAAAGAATTGCCTAACAAACACAAAAGCGGGCGAGGTTCTATTAATTTAGAAGGATAGCGCGGAGTTAGAAAAAGAGGAACCCTAAAGAAAGACTCCTCTCTAGGGTTAAAAGGGATTAATATGTTATATATTAATCTAGGTCGGCTAGTTAGTAGAAGAAGCTATACTATTCCTTATACTTTATTCCGCAATAGATATTAAGTTTTAACCTCTGCTTTAGCTAACTTTGGAGTAAATACCTTTACTTTAATAGACATCCAGTATACCGTAAAGCTGGCTAACCTTTTAAATGCACCTATTAAAGAGCTACCCAAACCAATTCCTATTTATGGATATAACGGACAGATAGGGCCACCTATTATAACTATCTTGCGAATTTACCTCCGTGTTAACGGACGAAGGTAGTATAATGTCCCCTTGCTTATTACGGACCTAGGAAGTCACAATATAATCTTAAGAAGAAAATAGCTAGCCTATTTAGGCTTATAGCTTAATATACAAAGCAGACAGCTTATCTAGCCCAAAATCCTACCCCTAACCCCTTCCTTTATAAAAGAAATTAGCATTATAATAGAAAACCTCGTACGGCCCTAGATTAATACCATTTACTAGGCCAATACTATACGTAGGGACTAGGCCTTTAAGAAGGATATATAGCTTAACTCGCAACAGATCTATATACTACGCCGCCCCTAGACTACCTACGTTACGCTACCCATACTAGAGATCTAGGAAGTCGGTAATAACCTAGCTAAGCCCCCTATAGAGAACCCTACGAAGCTATAAAGGAAAGCCAGAGATATCGGACGCTATACTAAACTAATAGATAGGAAGGACAACCTATGGAAAATGGAACGTAAGTTAAAAAAGACTACAAATCCTATACTATAAAATACAAACCAATAGAAGTCCGCAAAGAAACTTACAGACCTCCCACTAGTTGATATTTGCTGTATTGGCGCCGTAGGATTCTACCGGAACCTAGTTTAGCCTAATACTATTACCTTTACAACTAGCTTATACAAAATTAATTAAATAATTAAGGAAAAGGAAACTAAGCTTAGCGGATGGGAAAGCAAGCTTATGGATAAGGAGCTAGTAGATTAAAAACTGCCCTATAGACACCGGAAATTCAAGGACATATTCTCTAAGGCAGCGTCTAATACGCTTCCGCCGTACTAACTGTATAACTATAAGATCGAGATTAAGCAAGGCAAGGAAAATACCCTTAGCTTTAGCCCCCTTTACCAGTAGTCTATTGCCAAATTATAGGCCACAAAGCAGTACCTTATTAATAACCTTAATAAGGGCTTTATTAAGCCTAGCTAAGCCCCTTTTAACTCGCCTATTCTCTTTACTAAAAAGCCAAATAGAGGACTCCGTTTCTGCATTGACTATTATAAGCTAAATAATATAACTCGCAAGGACCGCTATCCGCTGCCCCTACTTAATAAGACTTTAGCCTAAATAAGTAGAGCTAGGGTCTTTATAAAGCTTAATATCCGCTAGGCCTTCTACTAAATTAGGATAGACCCTAGGTCTAAGGATCTTACTATATTTTAGACCCGTTACGGAACGTATAAATATAAGGTACTTCCTTTTGGACTAACTAACGGACCAGCCACGTACCAGCAGTACATAAATGATGTACTTTTTAACTACCTTGACGACTTCTATACGGCCTACCTAGATAATATTATAATCTACTCTAAAAACAAACTGGGATATAAGGAGCACGTCTATAAAGTCCTACAACGGCTCCGTAAGACTGGCCTTTAGGTCAATATTAAGAAGTTAGAGTTTAGTGTTAAGCGTATAAAGTACCTAGGATTTATTATTAGTACGGACGGAATTAAGGCCGATTTAGAGAAAACGGCCGCAATAGACCAGTAAATACCCCCACGGACCGTAAAGGGGGTATAGTCATTTTTAGGTTTCTGTAACTTCTACTAACGCTTTATTAAAAACTACAGCAGAATTGCCCGGCCTTTTAACCGTCTTACTAGAAAAGACTAGCCCTTCTACTTTAACGCCATATATAGGCAGGCCTTTAATAAGCTTAAAAAACGGCTAGTATTAGCTCCTCTACTTGCCCACTTTAACCTAGAACGGCCCTCAATGCTAGAAACTAATACCTTAGACGGCGCAATAGCTAGTATTTTTTCTTAGAAGCAACCGGACGGAGAATGGCACCCTATTATATATTATTTAAAGACTATAATAAATACTAAGCTAAACTACTACATCCATAACAAAGAAATGCTAGCTATTATCTCTAGCTTTTAGTACTAGCGAGTATAGCTAGAAGGCACTCCTGAGTCTATCTAGGTAGTTTCCAATTATAAGGCCTTAGAATATTTTATAACAATAAAGGCCCTTATGGCCCGGTAGACGCGCTAAGCGGATATCCTATCTCAGTTTAACTTCCTAATTATATATAGGCTAGGTGCTACTAACCATACAGACGCTCTTATAAGGCGTAAACAAGACCTAGACAACTAGACGGCTGCGAAGATCTTATTACGGACCTAGATACTACTATAACCAGAGCACCTTAACCCCCAGATATAGGCAGAACTAAGCACAGACTCCTTAGGCGCCGAGATATATCCTATTAACCCTTTAGGACTTAACCTTATTAACGAATTACTGCAGATAAACTATATAGCCCCTTCTCTACAGGAGTACCGTAAAAAGGCAAAAGACGTTACTAGCCTATAGTCCCTCGAAAATGGATTACTTAAGTATTAGAAACGGCTAGTAGTAGCAGAGGAACAGAACTTATGGACTTAGCTTATTGCCGAAGTATATACCCAGGTCTCTACGGCCTACCCTAGAAAAAATAAAACCTGTAGGATTATTGGCGACCGCTACTACTAGCCCAGAATGGTTATAAATATTAACCGTTATATACGGAACTGCGATAGCTACTATAGATCTACAATCCTATAGGATAAAACCCTAGGACTATTAAAACCACTCCTAATACCAGAACGCCCCTAGCAGTATATCTCTATAGACTTCTATAAGCTACCTATAGACCATAACGGATACGATATGGTTATAATCCTAGTCAACCGCTTTAGCAAGCGCCCGTTCTTAATCCCCTGTTATAAGAATATTAATGCTAAAGAGGCGGCCCGACTATATATCTACTACGTCTACCAAATTTACGGACTACTAGATACTATTATATCCGATTACAGACCGTAATTTATATTGGCTTTCTGGAATGAGTTTACCTAGATCTTAGGCATTAAGCTAAAGCTTTCTATAGTATACCATCCCTAAACAAACAGTTAGATAGAGATTATGGATTAATACTTAGGCCGGAGACTGCGGCCCTTCATTAACTACTTCTAAAATAACTAGGCTAAACTACTACCCCTAATAGACTACGCCTGAGCGACCCTACCCCACGACTCTACAGGATTTGCCCTTATTTAACTAGAAATAGGCTACTTACCCTATATAAGCTTTGACTTAGAAAGACCAAAGGGACCCCAGACCGTATGTGAAAAACTATCTTATAAGGAAGCCTAGCAGTACGCCAAGCGCTTAGAAGAAGCCTAGATAGTAGCCTATACAAATCTAAAAAAGGCCCAAGGATTAATATAATAGCAGGCGAATAAGCATAGGCGAGAGCCTAACTTTACTATAGGAGATATAGTCTAGGTTATAATAAAGAACTAGAAGATGGAACGACCTAGCCGTAAGCTAGACTATTAGATAGCAGGACTGTATAAGGTCCTTAAGAAGATAGGTAACTTATACAAGATAAAGCTCCCAGATTCAATTAAGGTTTATCCTATTTTCTCTCCGGATAAGCTATAGAAAGCTATAAATAACCTATTACCTAGACAAAGAAACGAACCTCCCCTACTAATTTAAGTTAATAGTGACGATAAATAGGAAATTAAAGAAATACTGGCCTATAAACTAGTAAGGGGAATGCTAAAGTACCGCGTTAGTTGGAAAGGCTATGACCTAGATCCTACCTAGTACCCTATATAGAACTTTATAGGCTGCCCCTAGAAGCTTAAAGAGTTCTATAACTAATACCCTAATAAACCCAGACCCCTAAAGTACCTAGACAAGTAGATAGAGTACTAGTATAGCGAAGATAATAAGCTACCTATTAAGCATAAAGATAAAAATACCCTACGGACATACAAAGCCTAAGGGCAGGCTTTTTCGGAGGGGGGGGTAATGTTACGGCGCTGGTGGAAAACGGTGGATTATAGTAAACGTTATGGTAGACGCAGAGTCACGTGAGCTCACGTGACTCGAGGATCGTATAAAACTTCGAGCGGCGCTGCCCTTCTTCTCCTTTCCTTTCTCTAGCTTTGGATCCTCGTTTATAGACAATCCAATCATACAGGCTTGCGCGTCCCTCTTGCCGTGCTCGTGCCTCGATTGACTGAGTCGCTAACATAGAGCCCAAAACACCAGTCGTCTGACCGACGACTAGTGTGACTTCATGGTCCGACAGATCTGATACGCATAAAGACCCTATCCCTGATTGATACCGTCCAAGATTTTATGCCTCTAGAAGCGCTAGTCCCATTGTCTTAGCATGCTCAGACCAAGAAACCAATGAATATCCGCTGCGCGGATTATCGAATATCCGCAAGCTAACCTATTCGATCAATCCATCTGTTTCTTGGTCTAAGCCACTTTGGCAAGCTTTTAGAAGCCGGGGTCGCAGCTTGGCAAGGTTACGGAAAAGCTCGGCGAGGTCACAAAGTTCAACAGGGTTAGGACTTTAAGTTTAACTTTATGACCCTGCTTAACTTCTAACCCTGCTTAGCTTCCAACCCCGCCAAGTTTATACATATACAGCGCATATACAAATAAAAAATTTAATATATAGAATTTAAAGTATTTAAAGTATTTAATAAATAACAAATATGATAAAATACTTAATATGCATATACAGAGCATATGTATCCCCTAGCTGTAGTATAAAATATGTGAGCTAAGTTATTAAAACATAGCCTATGTATACGCGTTGTATATCCATAATAACAGCGGTTGTACTATAACTTCTCCACAACACCACTATAGTATACACTATAGGTATGTCCTGTATAACCTATATATAAGCGTTGCATATACTGATATAGTACTAGTTAAATTTAACTACTAAACTTTATTCTTATATACGCCCTACTTACGCTTACCATAAGCCTCTTAATTATTAATTTTAATAATTTATAGGTAGCCGGCGCCAACAACCCTAGTACCTTTGGCTACCACTATGGTAAGTATATGCTTTATATATGCCTATAAGAAGCATATACTAATAGAAGTATATAGGCCTAATTCCTAACCTTAACCCTAACTAGGTGACACTAGGTTAGTTATAGAGAACGTATATATAAGGTATATGCTTATAATAGATAAAGCACGCGCCATAGCCTTAGTAGCTGGTAAAAGGCGTAAGTAAACTAAGCGCTGTATATTTATAGCATATGCTAACCTTATATAGCCCTAGCTGTAATGGTATAGGATAATATAAGTAGGTGCCAGAAGAGCTTAATGCAAAGAGTGTGTATATACTAAGTATAAACTAGACCCACCTAATCTTGCGTCTATATTGTTTACTATTAACTCTATAGTATAGGTCGCATATCTATGCCTTCTATATAGTGTATACTAACAATAAATATAGCTGCAATATTGTAGTAAATGGCACGCAGATGTACGGCTAGGTCTTTACCGCCTAGCTAAGTGTATATTCCGCATACGCATAGCATCTACTTTATCTACTAATATAGTTGTAGTACCGCCGCTATATCTGCAATGAGCACAGTGGTGCCTATACGTATTACCGTATAATAGCAGCTAAGGTATATACTTACTATATATAGTAACCAACCCTCCTATTACTAACACGTTGGCCGCGGAGCTAATTATAGGAGAGAAGTATATGCCTAGTATATGCCTAGTATATGCAACGCTAATGCAATATAGCGCCCTAAAGTGTTTCATTCTCTCTAGTGGCTAGTAGGATGCTAGGTACCTATATAAGCCTAGGTAGGTTATGTATATACAATATATATGTAGTACTAATACTAAATATAGCCGTGGCCCTTTGGGGTTAAGGATTGTAGAGTATATAGACGCCTGTACTTTAATTGCGTATACTTACTCTATACCTAGCATATACCTAGCCTAAACTAACTGGATATAGTGCCTAAGACTAGGGGTTTGCCACCCAATTTAGTAGGCAATTCTATTATAAGGTAAGAGCACTAGTGTCGCTTTTACATATACGCACTATACCCCAATATGTCTATCTATCTATATATCTATATACTTATTCCCCCTAAGTTTAATTTTAGACCTAATGGTACTTATAGGCCTAAGGGTAGCGTGTGTAAGGGATAACTACAGCCACTACTAGGACTACTGCCCAATTTAGAAACAAATACTTATCTCTATATTTAGGACACTAGCAAAGTCCAACTTTATATAGGCCCTGCGCATGCGTCACCAACACTACCACTTGGTTATATTGCTAGCTTATACGTATATATACTACGCATATATAAACCCCTAATGTCTTCTACTAACTATAGATCAACATATACTTATACTAGGCGTATGCTAATACAAGAGAAATAGTGTGTTGGCCTATCTACCCCTTCTACTAGCTTAAAGCGCAAGGTTAGTATTTCACCTGTATATATTTAGCATATACTAACTATATGCGCAGCATAGCCTGACCCCCCCAGGCGACTATAAGGAGTCTCCCTTACCATCCACCTGCTACCAAAAGGGCAAGTTTTCCTTGTATATACCCTATATATATACTACTAATATTTAGCAGTAGGGGGTAGAAAACTAGCCGGCTATTATTATAGTGATAGTAAGAGCTCTAGTAAGTCTAGTTCCTTCTATTGCGTATATTATACTTATACTTTGTATAAGCTATAGGCGGAACCCGCTAGTTATCCTGCCTCTCCTACATAATATAGGAAGCTAGTCTTAAACTTTAAGTCCTGGTATATACTAGGCCTATATACTGTATATGCAGTATGCAGTATATATAGTTAGAGTTTTAGTAGAGTTTGTTTGGCAGATAGGTTAGGTATATGCCTAATATAGGGTACGGGCTAATAGGCCTATATTAATTAATTCTTTATTTATGGTTACAGAACTCTATATAATATTTACTATATATATACCTTGCATATACACCTATATGCTAATACTATGCTCTTATGCCTACTTCTTAAGCTCTACTAGTTCCTTTGCTTTATTGTATACCTCTTTAGCCTATTTTAATTTGTTAATTTATTACTCTATATTTTCTATATATAGTATATATGCCTCCTTTTCTAGCTCCTCTATAGATAGGTAAGACCTATGCCTTTTACCCGCAGCCTGGGGTGTTTAACTTTAAGATAGTAGTAATAGTATATACGCTGTATATGCGGTAGATACGCGTAATATATCCAATACTAATACAATATTATTATCTACTATACTTATCTGTAATATATTCTGTCTACTAAATATAGTAGGTTTAGGGGTGTTAAATAGGTTCTAAGGATTCTAGGGAAGATTTAGCCTAGGATTTCTAGCTCGCCACTTAGCTACTTTCTACTATTTCTGCGCTGCCTAAGCTTAGTATATACTTTATATTTGCATTATATATACATATATTGTTTCTGTAGCTGTACTACTATCCGCTTTAAGTTGTAATAATTTTTCCATATATTATCTATTCCCGCCTCTTTATATAGCTCTTATATATTAAACATTTCTTATATATAGAGTTTAAGCCTTTACTAAAATATTAGAATATGTGGTGCATATATAGAGCGTATATATTTACTATAGCACTGCGGCAAGTACGTATAACTTTTAACCGGTAAAGTTATTATCTTAAAAGTGACTACTTTTACTAATTCTAGTATGCTTCTATATATATGCCCACCACTTATAAGGGACCTTTAACTTTTCCTTTATAAGCCTGGCTAGTATCTATATTTTCTTCTTATTATTTATCTAAGATATAAGCTCCAGATGCAGTGTGCATATGCTTTATATACGCGCGATTAGTGTCTATTCTGTCTCCGCTTCCTATATCTACTCTATAATATATCTTACTTTATAAGTTAAAAAGCGCTTGGTAAAGTTCTGTTTAATATATACTAGGCAGAATACAAGCATATACTAAAGGTATTCATCCCATTTATGGGATGGGTTAAGTATATATAGGTAGTCCCCAAAGCCTATATGTTATAAGCATATGCTAAGCATATGCAAAGTGTATACTAAATGTATACTTACCGCCAGCTTGTTTTTTACACATATTAACAATAGCTATATAAAGTCCGGTTCTATGAATATGTGTAAATTGTATAAATAATTAAGCAGCATCACCTAAAACCTTAAATACTAGCTTAAACGTCTCTGCGTATATAGTACGTGTTTCTAGGTTAAGAAAGGCATATACCCACACCTTTATTCCTATTATTGGTATTAGCGTATGCATAGTATATGCATAGCATAGGGCATGTATACGTTTAGAATTCTTATCCTATCCTGCAATTAAGAATAGATTTATTTTGCCTTAAACCATCTTAAATAATAGGTCCATTTCCATATATATTACGCGTTAGAATGCCTTAGCTTACGCGTATATACAACATATAATAAGGAAATGCTTGTTATTAAAGTTATAAATTGCCTAAATCCATTACTCGGTGTTCTCTTTATATTAATTAATAGAGAACTTGCGTAGTATACCTGCTCTATTTAGTCTCTATATATGCTTAGCATGTGTCTAACCTATACTTACCTATATATGCCGTCCCCTCTAGGAATTATACCATCCTCTCCTTTCTAATTAGAGTAGTAATTCGATTCTTAATATTAAGACTACTATATACTACACGTAGTGTCTACGCCCTATACTTCCTATATAAAATATAGTACTGCGGTAATAGGATGAATCGACCTATATAATAGTAAGTGTTTTATTTATATATACTATGCATATATAGGGCATATGTGTAGTAAGGCTTAGGACTTCCACCTGCCTTATTACCTTAACTACGTCATTAGTAAGGTCAATTGGTACCTTTATTAGGTACAGTGGATAATATATATAAGAATTCCATATAATAAGGCAAATATAAGTGTTGGAATCACGGTGGGGGGGGTTTTGGTTTCAATTGATTTCTTCTTTATTTTACTCCCTCTCTTCTACTTCTACAGGTGGAATTTAATGGATCTCCTAAGCTCGCTTAGCTCACGTGGTTAACCCAATTGGTTATAAGCAACCGTGTCTACTATATTACAGAACCTTATTCAGACAATAAGGATATTGTATTATATTAACAGGAATATAATAATCTAACTATGCACCGTATGCGCGGCCTACTACTCTACCTTAGCCTTGTGGGTGGTTGAATCCTATATATGCTTAGTATATACATAGTATATATACATTACGTACCACAATATTTTCGCTTTAATGTTGCATATCCAATATAGGTACATTCTCATTTAATTTCCTAAACTCTATATTTAACAAGTAGACAAAGGTATTAAATATCTACCTAGGCAGTTATTGGTAATAAAGGCCAGGCAGTATACTATGCTTTAGTATTACTACTACTGGAACAACTAATAAACTCTACCTGCATATAATAAGTATATATTATACATACGCTAGCCATATACATACTCTATACTGAAAAAACATTATTAGTCTACTTTCACTATATACACGTTCTTGTATACTAGGGTAGATATACTGCCACCATAATTATAGAATACTGTAATAGTAGCTATATATTATAAGCATATACCTAATATACATAGACGACGCTTACTTCTCTATGCTTTACTTAAGCTTTTTATTAATCTCTACTGCCTAGTATAAACAACTACTACGCTTTTAGAGGTTGTTAATTAATTTAAGCTTAACCTGATTATATGCCAAGTATATACAGAGTATATCCTTATAGGTGTACTTATAGTGTCTAATGCTGCTATATTTAAATGCTTAATAAAATGCTTTTCTATTCTTCTAATTATTAGTTTCTCTAAGGAGTTATAGTTATATAATCTTAGTATTACCAGTTTAATAGAATGAAAATTAAATCTACTAGAGGTATAAATACGGCATATACCTAGCATGTACATAGCTTACCTTTGACATATACTGCTTAATAACATCACGTACTGTCTTTTTATCTGCATCTATAGATAGTAAAGGTGTTGCTTTATAAATAAAGTATGCAGTTCCTTCCTTTCTAGTTGCTGGATATTCTAGCATTATAATATAGTCTATTACCTCTTAGACAATAACTTAATGCTTACCATTAAAGCTAATAAGTGCTCTATAGTCTTAGAGTATACTCTGGCTATTCTAAGCATATATATAGCCTATGCATAGTGTCATATATAGTCTTACCTTAGAGAGACCCATATAAAATAGAAGCCGCTATTATATACTATCTTAACCCTTACCCTCCTTAGCTTCCTTATCTTTAATTCTCTCTCTATTAATTATATTATCTTAAGAACTATCATCTTTGTGTTTAATATTAGGTACGCTCTAGAGTACCTATATATACTTAGTATATGCGTAGCATATAGTGGTGCAAACTTACTAGTAAGCCGTTTAGCCACGCTACTATACTCTTATTTACTTTAGTATTGTTTTTAGTTATCATTAATATAGTAAGGCGACCTTTACCGCACATGCAACCTTACTAAAAGGTGGCGCCGCACTTCTAAACTTACGCATACCCATCTTACCATCAAAAACTATCGATTTTCCAACTTTCAAGACCTAATTCCTACTGCCTAGCAAGCTAGAGGTGGATTTGTTTGTCGTCTTACCCCCTTTCCCCCAACAGAAAATTCTTCTTAGGGGTGGTCCTAGCTTG
>Ga0307507_10001149_pt1 | contig 58785 bp, 9 predicted proteins | sample 7_EM_MG_FD_207223 | JGI IMG/M metagenome (GOLD analysis project Ga0307507, IMG submission 207223) | Populus trichocarpa ectomycorrhiza microbial communities from riparian zone in the Pacific Northwest, United States - 7_EM | ecosystem: Host-associated > Plants > Roots > Unclassified | place... | reverse complement strand
AAATAGGGACTTAAGGCTAAAGTCTAGGACGCAATTATCCTAATAGAAGATGCGGATACTCTAAGAGAGTTAATAAATTAGTTAATAAAGATTAATAATAGAATCTATTAAAGGGAACAAGCTAAGAAAGGGCAAGACAGAGTTCTACAGTTATATAAGGCGCAGAGTACGCAATAATAGACACAGGGTTAAAAACTATAAAATGGCGCAGAGCTAATAGACCTAAGCGGTACTAAAGAAACCTAAAGATAGGAAAAGAAACTATGGAAACCTAGAGGTTAAGGATTAAGTAATTAAAGGACCTAGGAGTAAAGGCTAAACCAGGGATCTTAGTAGCAGAAAATGTTTAGGCGGACTCTATAGTAAGAAAAGTAGTTTAAAGATAGAGCTTATATAAATTATGGAAAACAAGGTTATTTTGCTAGAGACTATAGAGGTAGTTAGAGTAACTATATAGTAAAGGGAACCAGACCAGCAGATAGCACATACGTATAAAGGGACGACGGTGCACTATAAGGAATAAAAGAGTGTTCAATTAATAGTTTTGCGTATTATTACAATAACACATACCAAATTTATAAGGACGCTAAGTATGGCGTAAGCTATTGGCTATAGGAGCTATTATTATTTAAATTTAAAGGAACCAACAAACTAGCTTATAGATTAGATATTAAAGACAATAAATTTAACACAGGTAAAACATTTACTAATAATAAGGCAATAAAGGCAGCTTACTAGGAGCATACAAACCTTAAAGAAGTTAAAATAGAAGCAGAGACTAAGACCATTATAGAATAAGGTTTAGTAACGGGTATTATAACACTATTAGATATAATTTCCATCGCTTTACAAGATAATAGAAGTAATATTTGAAAGAAACTAAGCAAGTAAATAACTACTAGTGCTAGCTTATTACTTAATAAAGACAAAAGGCCATAGGCTTAAGATTCTTATAAAGAGATAAGAGAAGCTTAAGATTCTTAAGATAAGATAAGACACACCCAAGGACCCACAACAGATAAAAACCAATAGGAAAGGGTAGTAACTTAGTTTAGTAACAAACGAATGAGTATAGGACACAAGTTTAAGAACTATAAGTTTAGAGAATAAATAAAAATGTTAGCAATCCTAGGTAAACGCAGTGTTTAGCCTAAAGATTAAACAGTTAATACTAGGATTAAAAAGTAAGACAACTACAAAGATCTAGCTGCAAGACGCAGAAAATAAGAAACTATAAATAAGTTTAGAATAAGAATTATTATATAGCAAGAGCAAAAGCTAGACAAGAGGTTAGCTACGCTAGGTTATATAAGGGATAGAGCACCCATATAAAGAGTTACTAATAGGCCAAGTGCAGGAATACCTAGGGCAAAATAGTTAGACAAACTAGAATAAGAAGAGGATTTAGATATTCCAACTAGGTTTAAAGAAAGATATACCAAAGAATATTATAATATAGCAATAACAAGGTACTTTCTAATAGATAGACTATACACACTAAACCAGTTATATGGAAAGTAGTATAAGCAACAACACAATAACAAATAGGAAGACTTTTATATATAGCTAGATAAAAAAGTTGTCTAAGACTAACCTATTACAGAAAAACACATAAGTTATATTAAAGGAGCATTAATTATAATGTTAAGGAACCTAAAAGAAGGATTTAGGGACTAGAAAAGTAAGTGATAAATCTTAGTACCCATAGCAGAAATACCAGTAGTTAGGTTGACTAGGTATAGGTTTAAACTTAAAAACAAAGACAAACCAAGAGTTAACCCAAAACATATAGCGCATTATACACTATTATAGATAGCTTATGTGGATAACACATGCAATATATATAGAGCACTAAAAGACAGGAACCGGAAGTACCTAGTAAGGATATATTAGGCACCAGAGGAAAAGCGGTTTAGAAATACTAAGTATATACATAGTTAGCACCTAGTAGAAGTATAAGGTTAAGGAGACTTAACACTTTAACTAGAAAGATTTCTTACAGAAAAATGCCTAGATGGATAACAGTAGTAGGAGTGCCCAGAGAACACTTATCCATAATATATAGAGGAAAAGAAAAGAACTAAGTATTAGCTAAAGTTAGACTAAGTATAAGCAGGATCTAGCAGCCAACAGTTAGGAAAAGGGGAGGCGCACAGGACTAAAGGGAACTAGTGTTAGAGCCTTAGACCCTTAAGGGAATTCAAGGATAACACCTAAATTTATAAGTTAAATGGCAAGATTAGCAGTTTAAAGCATTAGTAGACAGTAAAGTAACTAGGAACCACATATCACCAAAGGCAGTAGAAAGGATGGGGTTACTACACAAATAGAAGGAACACCTATATCTACTTATAACAATTTCAGGAGACCAGATAGCCTATAGAGGAGGTATTATTAATCTTAAAACAGGACCTATTCAGATAACTATTAAAGGGAGACCAGTTAGAATGTCTTTTAATATTCTACTATTAGGACAGGATAAGGCGATACTAGGAATGCCTTAATTACAGGAGTACAATCTAAAGATTAATTAGGTTATAGGTTAAGTCAATATTAAGGATATATAACGGCGCAAAGTGCAATAGTAAACCAAGTTAGTATAGTACTAAGTTAGAGCGACGTATAAAGAGACTAAGCAAGGCTTAAGTTATATACTAAAGAGATACCACAAGTATAGTAAAAAGTTATAGTCACTAGAAAGTGAAAAGCTATTAGAGTATACAGCATAGGACTATAAAATAGAGTTAGAAGAGAGAATAAGTCCAAAGTTCTTTTTAATCTATAAGCTTACTAAAATAGAGTTAATAGCGCTTAAGGAGTTTATCCAGGAGAACTTACAAAAGGGATATATTAGACCATTATAGTCATTAGTAGGATATCTAGTACTATTCATCCCAAAGAAAAACGGAAAACTTAGGATATATATAGACTACAGACAGTTAAACAGCATCACTAGGAAGGATAGGTATCCTTTACCCTTAATTAACAAAATCTAAGACAGGATAGGCAATATAAAGATCTTTACAAAGATAGATCTAAGATGGGCGTACCATTAGATTAGGATCAAGGAAGGCAACAAATAAAAGGCAGCCTTTAGGTCAAAGGAAGGACTATATAAGCCATTAGTTATACAGTTTGGGCTTATAAATGTACTAGTAATATTCTAAAAGCGAATTAATAGTGTATTAGGAGAACACCTAAATAAATTTGTTATAGTATACCTTAACAATATTATCATTTACTTAGAGAATAAGGAAGAATATAGAGAACATATTAAATAGGTTTTAAAGAGACTACAAGAAGAACAAATACTAGTAATAATTAAGAAATGTAAGTTCTTTACTAGGAAGACCAATTTTGTTAGATTTATTATTAAACTAGGCCAACTTAGTATAGATCTAAAGAAGATCGAGGCTATAGTAAATTAGCAAGAACTAGAGAATATTACGTAGTTAAGATCGTTCCTAGGGTTTTACAATTACTATAGAAGGTTTATAGCGTAATAGTTACAAGACATTAAGCCATTTACGCGGTTAACAAAGAAAGAAGAACTATAGGTATAAGAAAAGGAGTAATAAAAACTATTTAAGAGGATTAAGGAGTTGTTTACCTAGGAGCCAGTTCTTAAGATCTATTAACCAGGTCTAGAGACGGTTATAAAAACAGATATATTAGACTTTATACTAGGGGCATACTTCCTATAGAAATATTAAGATAGATAGCACCCAGTGGCATACTACAGTTAAAAGATAACACTACTAGAGTTAAACTACGATATCTATAACAAGGAGTTATTAGGTATAGTTATAGCACTTAAAAAATAGAGAGCATTCTTACAAGGTATAGAGAAACCATTTATGGTTAAGATAGACCATAAGAACCTTACAGGATTCCTAGCAACAAAGGAACTTAACTAAAGACAGGTTAGATAGGCGGAAATGCTTACAGAATACCATTTTAAAATTTAGTATACTAAGGGTACTAACAATACACGAGCAGACGCTCTAAGTAGAAGGGCTAAACTACAAAGTAATAAAAAGCTATTAGGAGCTTTATTACGAAAGGATTAAGACGGATTAATTAGGTATAATTATTCAAAGATTATAGCAACCAAGGAAAGTCAGATCTATAAATTACTAAAGAGTAATTAGACACAGAAAATCTAAGAAGCATAGGCAGAGGATCCAGACTTAGAGCAATATAAAAATAGAAAAGCAATATATATGCCTAAGTCTATCGCAGAAGAATTTATTAAGGAATTCCATAAGGGAATAACATAAGGACATAATAGAGCTATAGGCTTAGTGTTAAGGCTTTAAAAGGAGTATATTATTTAAGAAATCTGGGGACTAGCAAGACAAGTTATAAAGAAATATCTAAATTGCTAAAGAAACAAACCAACAAGGCATAAGCCGTATAGAGGGCTACAACCTGTTAAGACACCAGGAAGACTATAGGAGGTTATATTATAGGACTTTATTATTAAGTTACCAAAGTTAAGAGATCCTATTATAGAATAAGATCATAACACGATTTTAGTAATAGTAGATAAGCTAACAAAGTAGGGATACTTTATAGCATACACTAAAGAGATAGCAGTAGAGGATATCGCTAGAATCTATATAAAAGAAGTATTTACAAGACATAGAGCACTAGACAAGATTATATTAGATAGAGATCCAAGATTTATAGCAGCATTTTAGAAAGTATTTCTGGTAGAATAAGGAGTTCGCGTAGTAATATCTACAGCGTATTATCCACAGACAAACGGATAAACGGAAAGACTAAACTAGACACTAGAGCAGTATCTAAGGCATTATATTAATCACGCATAGAATAATTGGGTATTGTTATTACCAGTTATATAGTTTGCATATAATGCAACACCACAAGAAGGAATGGGGACATTACCATTTAAGGCGAACTACGGATATAAGCCAAGAATATCGTTATCGCCACATTAAGTAAAAAAGACGAGTAGCACAGCTAAGCAAAGAATGGAGACGTTAATAAATCTTTATATAGACCTTAAAGAAACAGCCAAACTAGTACAAGAACAAATAAAAAGGTACTATAATACTAAGAGATCTAAGGGACCAGATCTTAAGAAGGGAGATAGAGTATAGCTACTATACAAAAATTTTAAGAGTTGATGACTAAGCAAGAAATTAAACCATGTTAGACTAGGACCTTTTAAAGTCAAGCAAAGAATTTTATTGGTTATATATAAGTTAAACCTACCAGCTAGGATAAAAATCTACCCTATATAATATATCGCAATGCTAGAGCTAGCATACGGGAATATTAACCCACCAGTCTATAAGGTAGACATGTATAGAGGATAAGAGGAAGACAAATGGCAAATTTTAAAGATCATCAGTTACAAGGATATAGATAACGAAACGTAGTATAAAGTAAAGTAGATAGGCTATAGTAAAACTACCTAGAAACCACTAAGCAACCTAAGAAACGCTATAGAAAAGGTATAGGAGTATCGGAAGAAAGTAGGTCAGGTAATATTAACAAAGAAGGATTACTAAAAAATAAGTCACCTAAGGGGGACCTAAGAGGAGCAATTACCAAGCTACTTAGAGTTATTTCCCTTGCAGGAGGAGAGCTAGTCCTTTTGTTACCTAGCTTAGACAAACCCTGTTAAACCAGTTTCTACTCCTTAGAACGGACCTTCTTATAGATATATTTAAGACGTTAAAGACAAGCATAAGCTAAACATTAAGCTTTAAGGACGCGTATAGACTTTTCTAAGGCACGTTAAACCTTAAGCAGCGCGGAGGCCAGCTTACTATTAAGCTTCGTAGTGGCAGATTAAACACAAGACCCTATAATAAGTTACTTAGGGAACATAAAGACTGTTAAGAGTTATAGAACGCGTATACTTAGTATTAGAGACAGAGCAAACGTTATAGGACAATCGAATGTTTGCTTTAGTACACTTAGAGCAAGAGGAGGGTTGCCAGGATAAAGGACTTGCTAGCGCAATATAAACCAACCCCTCTTTTGCATACCTTAAGCAAGGAATCGCTATCACTTCACCCAGTAATAGTATGGAGGAAACTGTACAAAGGCAACGCTTAACCCAGGAAAGAGAAGAAGAAGCTTTAGGTATAATAAGTATGGATATTAACCAGAATAATTAAACAGACATCACACCTCTAGTGGACAACTTAGAGATATTAGAAATCTTCAAGGACAAAGATAAAGAGGAGGGAGATAGTATTACGGACGCTTTAAGTACAATGTTACAACTACTTAGAGAAGAGTCAGCGGAAGCTAGTTAGTTAATACAAGCACGGTCTAGAATAGATCTAGTGGAACTAGGTAATAAGGAATAGTAACCAAGGTTACATAGTATTAAACGCGTTAACTGCGTTAAACAAAAGGGATGTTACGTTTAACATAGACAACACGTACCTTACGTACAAGAGAGGATTTCTTAGGAGTACGGTTATGTATTTAAAGGACCTCAGTCCCTACCGTAGATGGTTCTCTCCTTGTAGTAAATCTTAGAATACAATTAGAGTTAATCTATTGGGCAACCACTCCACTAGTTGTTATTATATTGTTGTTTTGTTCTTACCTATATACCTAGCCTAATAATAGAACCCACCGTAGTTCCTGCTACAAGGTTCCGTTACACCAATGTACTAAAACGCTTTAGTAATCTACTCCCGCTGCAAGTTATATAAGAAGGCTGCCTTATAGTCCCTAGCGCTGCTCTTAATTAGGCGGATATTATACCACACTAACCGCTTATTAAAGTCCAAAAATGGCTTATTACTAAGGTCCCAGTAATATAGGAGGTAGAAAGCTAGCCCGCTAAGTATATAGATAAGCGGCTTCTTATTACGTAGAGCCCTAATAGTCTTAAGGCGGCTATACTAGTTCTGCTTACTAGTATATATAGTAAATATTAGGGGCATATAGCGCGTAGGGCCTTCGCCCTTAAACTTAAAGGTAAATAGGTCTAAGATCTTAGCGGAGCGCCTATCGCCACCATAGGTAAGTATATAGTGGCCTAGTAGGATATTTATAAGCGTGCGGAGGTAGCATTCTAGCGAGGAGTCTCCGCGGGCCTATAGCTAGCGGCAGACGTTCTTAAACTCGTCCTCTGTATATCTGTTAAGTAGTATATCTCTACCCTTATCTGCAAACTGGTCTTTTTCCCGCTACGTATCCCTCCGTTATAGAATCTTTAGATACTCCCTAACGTTATCCTCCCGCGGGGACTGGTAACTATTTATCCCTATAGCCTTCTACGCCCAATAGAGGTCTATTAGGGCCGTAATGTAGCCGTAAACTAAGCGCTAGGAGAGCCGCGTCTTATCCTAGGGTACGTTATTGCTAACCTTACGGCTTTTTACTTTTAGTGGCTGGCCTATAACCTCCTTAACAAGGAAAAGGAGTAGCTTTTCTTCCGTAACGGTATTGCTATTATAGTACTACTTCTTCTTATAAAAGGCCTAGAAAGACACGCGTTAGCTATAAGTATACTACTCTGCAAAGCACCTAGCTACTTACCTTAAACTCCTTCTGCTTTAGCTTATAATTTAGAGACGTATTTTTAGGCCTCTTGGTACGCGTAAGGGCAAGGATACTCTACGCGTTAGCGCGTAGTTTGGTATTATTTACGACGTTAATCTCTACGCGGCTAATTAACGCCATTTTTAAGATAGGACGCTGCTGGAGAAGCGGCGCCCTAGGGGGGGTTCCTATTTTTTAAATATACGCAGATATAGACTGGGGAAAAGAGGTAGAGAAAGTATATCTACCTTACCTACCGGCCGCTCAGCGACCAGATAAGTGACCTTGCCGCATAGGGTAAATACATGGCGCATGGCTAGGCCAATAGGCCAATAGTACGCGCGCATCAGCGACTCAATTAGCGGGGGTAAAGACATTTGAATATGTGCACGACTTGGCTGCAGGCTTGGCCGTTAACATTCGCGAATGTCGACGGGGGTTGTATGTGTCACGTGCGGCTCAGCGACTGAGCGGGCGCTTAGCCGAGCCGTCAACACCAAGAAATCGATCAAAGATCCAAAGGAGATTAGCGCGATTTCTTAGTATGAGTCCACTGAGGTAAGTGAAGCAGGGTGGAGCGGAACAACAAGTATCCAAGCCGCGTCGGCTATCTACTACGTCAGCCGAGCCGGGTATAGGATCAAACCAATCAATCAATCAATCGAATCAATTAAATATTAAAGTTGTTCGCTTATATAACTCTCTTTGTTATAAACGTCTTAGTAATTCTACGAATATCTCAATTAACATTAGATGAGGAGTGCCGACTCTTCTGGATCCCTAGTCTATACGTGCAAGCCAAGGCGGGGATGCTAACGCTTAGTCCTTCCTGGCTTTTTTTCAGCTTTAAGCTTCATCTTGTTTACGGAAGCTTAGTAATGGATCAAGGATGGTCGGAGAGGAGAGTGGTTGGAGGCGAGGGCGGGGCAATTCCGCACTTGGCGACGGTTAGCGGCGGCGCAGTTAACTCCAGGTGGCGTCAGACAAGTCATGGCGAGCCCGGTCGCAGTTGGACTTTCCGGTGTGAGTATAGCAAAGGCCTGCCACTCCAGCCGCCCACAGTGCCCCGCACTCCCACATGACGATAGCAAGGTCCCACAACTCCATAATCTTCTGCCCGTGGGGGTAAGCCAGTTCGGCAGCGAGGACGGCTCCCACGTATTCACTCTCAGGGGGTAGACTATCAGCCCCTCTCACGTAAGCGAGAACAGGGTCTACTAGGAGGTCGATGACGGCACGAGTTTCCGGCAAAGGGTCAGAGGAAAGGACAGATTGGAGCCGGGCCTCGGCGTTGGCGAAGGGACGCTGCCCGCGCTCGACCTTGGTACCGCACACTCGAAAGTGCTCCAACGAGGGCCTCGCTCCCGGTATTGTGGCGGCGATGCCCGCGCCGACACTGAGGTCTGTCCTGCCGAGGAGGGTGATGGGTCGGTGTCGGCAGTTGGCGAGCTGCCACCAGTGCGTGAAGAGAATGCACAGGGCTGCCGGGTTATAGGGGTCGTTGTCCCGATACCAGATCATAGCACCAACCAATCGAGAGTAAACTTCGGCCAGTGGTTCCTCAGCCAAAGATCCCCGCGTCAGAGAAGGGATGATGTTGCTAATTTCTCCGCACGCTATATCAGCTCCGAGATCAATCCAGTCGTGCAGAACGCACCCAAGGCCGGCGATAGCGGCCATCTGTTCTCCACCACCCGAATCGTAATAGACATGACAGAACACGGCATCCGCTAGCTTGTAACGGGCAAGCCGGGCGAGATCGTCCCATACAACTATACACGGGCGGGAGGGGACAGGGTGGGCATCCTCGATGACGGTCTTCTGGCGTAAGCATCCATAATTGCAGCCCTTGACGATCCTTATGTCGGTGATGTGCGGGCCGGCAGAGACGGATGCTTCAGCAACGGCAGCCACCTCCGCGAAAGCAGACGAGAGGCTGTCCCCCATCGCAGTGCTTTTGGCGCCTATAGAGTAATCTAGGACGAACGCCGAGTCCATGATAGCCCACAAGCCAGAGATCGAACCGCCATAGACGCCCCGGTTGTAGCCCACCGCCATAGAGAAAATGCTGGTGTTGAGCAGAGGGCCCTCACAATCTGCTGCGAGGAGGTCGACAGTGGCCCGGTCAAGCGAGAGCGCCACACCACTCAATTTCGGAGGGAGGGGCTTGCGGGCGGAGCACCACGTGGGCATTACGGCCCCGCGCACCTCAGCGAACGCTAGGCGCTCCGTCGTCCCAGTCATTATCACCTTGTCACGTGCTGTCAAGAGAGCCGCGGCGTCTGCTAACAGCCCAACAGCACAATCGACGGCGTCTGCAACGCGCGTGTTGCGCATCCAAGAGATACTTGCGGCGGCGCCAAGAACTCCCCCGGTCTGAGTGGTGTCGGGACGACGCGCCAAGTTGACCGTTGTCATCAGCGTGTCGGTTTCAGCGAGGTATCGTTGAGAAAATTTACTTGACCCAGCCTCGACCGGACCTATGCCGTGAGTCTTGAGCGACCAGCAGGGGGCTCCAAGAGGGGAATCCATGGTAGCCCCTTCTCCGATGACATTGGTGGTACCCCACGTCGAAGAAAGACGGACGGTGGCGGCAGGGTCCTCTGCCGAAGACTCGTCGGTGCGGTCAACCCAATGCGAGACCGTAGGCAGGCAATCGAAAGCGGGCGAGCGACTGAGACCACCGCTGACGACCAGCCCTGGTACTAGGTCAGACAAGGGCTGGTCTAAAGGCTTATATCCATTTTCCTCATTCTTTGCTGCCAACGGCAGCCTGATCTCCCTCGAACGGGCGAGGATCTTGTCGAGTTTGGCCTGGCACTCGCTAGCTGGCTTATGGCACCGCATACCCCAGTTAGTGTGTCTAGCACCAGCCCTTTTGTGTCTCAATTCTAAAGGCGAGAACCCGGTTGTGTTGGAAATGAAGTTGGTTACGTCCCGACAGGTCATCCGTTTGCCGAAAGAAGACTGATGATCAGCTCGGGGGTCAACGAGCCCACCACTAAGAGCCAGCTCGGGGAGGGCGCCCGTCCGGGCGACGTAAGGCATGTTGGATTCAATAAGAACCCTTAAGCGATGAACGTTGTAAGCTTTGCAGTGTGGGGGAATTGACCGAGCAACTTGATCGTAAATCTACGGAAATCAAGTGGAATATATACATGAAAGTAGACCCCTAACTCCGAAGTCTATAACTCAATCTTTGAGGGTAGGGTTAATCCTGTCTCGGAGCCTTCCAGGCGGCGATCTTTTATCTCGGCACAGTACTGGTAGTCGGTTACAAAATGTGGTTTATAGGTACTATTAGCCTCCTAGCAGGGTACTCTTAAATTAAAGCTTTATCAGTCTAGCTACGTTAGATATCAGTCTAGCCACGTCAGACATCAGTCTAGCCACGTCAGACATCAGTCTAGCCACGTCAGACATTATTCTAATTAATTAATTAATTATTTCTTCGCCTATATAAGCCGCTAGGGCTTATAAGGGGCCTAGTGCTCTCTAGTTACTACCCTTATCGGTAGTCCGCTATTTAATTCAGCAGCCCCTGGTTATCTCGCCTCCGTTTATTCGTCGACTCGCTTCGCTTCTATATCCCTAATTGGCTTAATGCCTCCGCCTAAGGAGGTACAAACTATTTAGTATTTTTAACGAAATTGATGATCATAGCGGCTACAGCCGTACAAGCTCCGGTATCCCCCCCGTGTACGCGTAATACATACCTCATGTCACTACGTCTGTAGCTAGTACCAAATACAATAGGATTAGCAGCAGCCTTACATATTAATAAGACCGATTGCGAGACGGCAATCTAACGGCAATCTACGGCAATCTACGGCAATCTAATAGCAATTTAATGGCAATCTACAGCATTTTACCATATTCTGCCAAGTCCACTAAATCCTGCCAAGTTCTACCAGAACTACTACCTAAATTTTATTCTGCTCTGTCCACGTATTAACTAAGCAACTATATTAACAATATATACCTTTTTTTCCCGTTTTCTTACATTCTTTCCTTATATAACGTCTTAACTTTACTACACAGTTTATATATATAGCTTAATAATATCTACTTCGCTATATATTATTATTACATATACTCACTCCGTAACACTACGTTTCGTTAACCTTATACCACACTATAAGGGCGTAAAGTTACTTTGGGGAAGATTTGAAGGAATAATATAAATTCTATCTAAATCTAAGGGTATATAGCTCTTGCAGAGAATAAGACGTTGCGTAAAAAAGAGGAAGGAATAATAAAAGAATCTTATAATTAAATAGTTAGGGGTCTTAGTGGTTAATATATACGCAGATACGCACGCGGTCTTTAATAGACTTTAATAGACTTTAATTAATCTGTTAGAACTTAGCAGGAGTTAATAAAACTAGTAGAATTTAGTTAAAGCGTTAGAATTTATCTATTAAGTGTTTTACTAAGACATTCCTACTATAACTAGGCTAGTCCTATTATAGTATCCCCCCTTAGCTAAAGGTCTAAATAATTTAATTTTAGTTAAGACTTATAACTTATTACATTTTATATATTTGCGTTAGTAGTGGTATAGTATTCTACCGATTCTAATATTAAATAAACTAATTAGAAATTTCTATCCCTAGAATAAAAATTTGCTATTAGCTTAGTTAAGGCGGTAAGCCAAACTAATATCTTTACAGTGGGTCTTAGCGAGGCCAATTGGACTAATTAGATAACTTTAATCACTGGTTAAAGTTCCTTAACATTTTATATATTATGTAACTGTGTTATAAATATTTTAATATATTTTAAATTCTTTTTAAATTCGAGCTTTCTACTATCGTTTTTCGTATATTTATATTAGGTGGCATTATTTGCCTTTACATTACGTCTATTTAGCTAAAGTAGGCCGCAAAGGATAGTCCTTATAGAATTCTTTTACTAGGGAAGGCGCGTTAGCCTTAATCTATTTATAGGCTTTCTAGATTTATATCTTATATCCTTTCCATTTAATAAAAAGTTTAAATTATTTAGATTATGTCTTTTATTATATATTATTAATTAAGTTAATAAAATAAAAGCTGTTATTATTGTTAACAATTTGTGAGGTAATAGGCTCTATACTACCTAGCTACAGCATAAACCCCAAAAGGTAAGCGAGTGACTGGCAAGATGCCAGGCACGGCTGTGTGGAATAATATATATAGGCGAGGTGACTTCGTCACCTAATATAATTATAAAAGGTGGCGGCGGTACTTCGCGAGTTATAGGTTTACCTTTTAAAGGTTATAATAAGCTTATATAAAACGTTAGGTATATTTTTATCTTAGTTGGTAGTTTAAGCTTATAAGTGTATGGGCTTAGTTTCTTCTTAATTTAATATGGGCCTATAAACTTCTAATTAAGTTTTTTTAAGGGCTGTTAAGTCCGCAAGTTTTATATATTTAGGTAAACTATATTACCTTTCTTAAAGTTCTATATGGGAGCTTATCCTTTATTTATATGCCATTCCTATACTATTTAAGTATACGTTAATTCGCTTTATAATAGTTCCATTAACTACTTTATTTAATTAGCAGAGTTATACACGTTAATTAACTAAATCTGTTTAATTGTAGGTCCTATTATATTAATTTCGGGCTATAGTTTAAATTTAAGTTTAGGGTTTTATCCATAGGTTGCGTAGAACGGCGTTATGTCTATTAATTTATTTATCGTATTATTCGCGATAAACTTAGCTAAAGACAGCCATTTTTCCCGGTCTTCTTATAGGTAGAAGTAGTATATTTATAGGTATTATTGTATAATTGCGTTTATAATTTTAGTTTAACTATTTATCCCCAGATAAAATACAGTTAAGAGTCGTACTTAAATACTTAACTATTTATATAGAGCTTATTAGAAGTCTAAGACAAATGAGCTTCTATAGTTAGATATTATTAAATTAGGAAGTCTGTATAGCTTAAAGATATATTAAATAAAATATTTAGCTACTAATATCGCATTTTTATAAGACGGTTAACTACTACCATAATATTTGTAAACCTATTACTGTTGGGCAAGTTAATTACAAAGTTAATTAAGATATCTCACCATCTTTATATTGGAATTAGTAGCGGTTAAAGTACTCGCTTTTTTATATAAGAAGTCTTTCTATATACGTATATTCTATATACTTAAATATATTTATATATGTAGTTATATATTATAGGCTAGTAATATACTTGTTAAATAACCTTATAAGTCTTTGCATAGCTAGGATGCCCTGCTATAGGGGAATTGTATATAAATCTGAGTATTTTAAATCGTAAGGGTTCGGAATTTGGTACTACCATCTTCTATTAATAGTATAATCGATTATTATAAATTTTGCATTTAGCGAGTATAATATCCTTATACTATCGTTTTCCTATTTAGATTGCTTTTATTATATCTACTATCTATATATTGTTCTTATATTTGTATTCCATTAGCTTATTAATTTCTATTCCTTATTTATTAACTTCTAATTTATTTCTATTAAGTTCTATATTTAGAAATATAGAACGTAGTTTTTTAAAACGTTTAGGAGGCAATAGGATCCGTAATTAATTTATAATTTATTTATTTAAGGCGTTTGCAGGTAGGTCCCATAATTATTATATTAATATATATATTATTCATTGCTTAACGTCCGATTCGGATCCCTATTGGGCCCACGCGGACTACTCCTTATTTACATATAGGGAGAAAACTCTATTTGAGAAAACCCCATAATCTATCTCCCTACCTTTTAGGACTCGCCTGCTTAGCGCCTACGAGTTACCAGTAGTACTCTTCTACCTTACTTTTTAACCTCCTTGGGAACCACTGCTGCCATAACAAGCCTACGGACGCGCTAGTATCGCAAACTTTACTCTACTACTATAGAGTTATTAGGGGGCGCCTATAACTCGCCCCTTTACCCTCTATTACTATTTCCTTTGCAACCCAGAACTAGTCTAGTACGTTTTAGCTAATAAGCCACTGGGTAACCGCTTTAAGGCCTTTTTATATTAAGAGCAGTGTAGTATAGTTCTCTATACTAGCTACTAAGAGCATTGCTTCTTGGTTAGTGTGTAGGGGGCATAATAGTATTATATATTTTAGTGTCTGTCTTAGCCAGCCATATTTATATCTTGGGCTACCTACTAGGATACCTACCTAGTAGAGCCAATCTTTTAGTCCTATTATTCCTGTTTTTAAGAGTATTGCCATTGTATTTTCTGCCTTTATTAGGCCTTTTTAGAGCCCTTAAGTGTTTACCCCCTATAGCGTTAACTATGCTACGGCTTGGGTTCCTCTTGCCTAAGTTAGCCTCTATACCTTTAACTCCTATACGCCTCTCTAGCGTTAGTCCAACTAGTATTATATTACAGTAGATGGTTTCCTAGCATTCCTTTATACTCTACTTTAGCTCCTTTCTCTCTCTTACTATTGTCTTTGCTGGCCTCTTACGCGTCTCCCTTTCTCCTTTATATGGGCCTGGGCCCTAAAGCAGCACTATTCTTCTTCTACTTTCTTCGCCTGTTTCTCTAATATATCTTCCCTACTTTAGGGTTATTGGTTTATTCTCCTATAGGGCACCCTTAGGTCCCTCTATAGTTTATTTAGGCGTGTCTTAATATACTTTATAACATTAGAGTTGCGTTTATTTTGCGCCCTTTGCATTACAGCGGCTTTAATATATAGTTATAGGGGGGGGATATTGGCTTCCTTCTCTAGCAGTGCTATGGCCGTTCGCTTATACCCGCCTGTTATACTCCAGAGGCAGGCTGTTTGGACCTTTTGGAGTGGTTTAAGGAGCGATTTAGGGGGGCCTTTCTTGGTTTCTCTAATAGCCCAAACACTGGATCTATACGTTATGGTTAGCTGGACAACTGCTATATATAATAGGCGTAACCTTTGGAAGTATGGGCCCTATATAGAATTAACAATCCTAGATAATACGATATACTATACTTAGCCCTTATAGGCCGCTTGCGCCGTATATACGCTCTATTAGAGCTTACTGTCTACCTATACTCCTAATACCCTTAGGCCCTGAACTGGTTGACCCCCAAAGCCTTAAATATGGATTGTATACTAGAGATCTGTAGATTGGTTGCGTTTTCTTATAAAGTAGATTAGCTAGTATTTCTCTAGTAAGAATTAGACTCTATATTACCTTGCCCATTCTATATAGGTGTTATAGGCTTTCTCTAGTGTTCTGTAATTCTCTGCGGCTATTAGCCCGTATGTAATTAGGTTTATGTTATTAATAAAGCCTATCCCCTAGGTTACCCCTTCCTTAAAGGAGTTAAGCAGGTTACTTACAAAGAAGAGAAAGAGTATAGGCGAGAGGGGTAATCCTTGTGGTATTCCTATTATAACTATAATAGGGGGCTCTAGTATCCGCTAAAGACCAGTAATGTTTCTTTCTAGCCTATAAACCCTTAGATAAATTATATAATCCATTCTAAAAATCCCTTTGCCCTAAGGATATATAGGAGACGCTTATAGGGCACGTTATTATAGGCGCCACTAATATCTAGGCTAAGCATTAATACTATAAAGTCCCTTCGCATCGCCTATGCAGATTTGATGGTGGTAGTGAGTAGCGTAAGTGCTAATAGTATTAAGCGGTTCTTTCTTGCCCCCATTTAGCTTTGAGTAGTAGGGCGTGTTCCTCAGCTATATCTGCTATATAGTCCGCTATTACCCTTTCTAAGATCTTGCTAAGGGTGTTTTCTAAGGCAATAGGGCAGTAGCTTTCTGGGACTAAGTAATCTGCTTTGCCTTCTTTTCGTAGGACAACCGTCGTCATGGCAGGTAGTTATATAGTAGAGTTTAATATACCTGCTTATCTAGGCCTCTACCCCAGTTTTCTAGTATTTAGTCCCAGTTACCTAGGCCTAAAGGCCTAGGGGGCTTTCTATAAGCAGTTAGCTGCCACTACTAATTAATAGGGGGTTTCACCATTCTTTTAGGTATTTTATAATGGGATTAACCCAAGTACTAGACCACCCCCTAGCGGTCTATATAAGAATCTCCTTCTAGAGTTAGTATACTTTTATATGGCTTAGGAGCCTTCCATAGCCTCTAGTTTTACGCCTTTCTTTATTATTTCCGCCGGTATGGGCATAAGCTGCCGCTTTTAGGGTCGCAACTCCCTTCTTATATACTTACTGGCGTAATCCTATAAGGGCGTCGTGGCTGCATCCTATAATATAGAAGCCTTGGGTACCTTTTACAGTTAAGGCCTAGACTAAAAGCCTCCCCTACTTAAGTAACTTCTATTTGCTTCTTAAGTATACCTTACCAGCATACCGCCCTAGAGGCGAGCGGTACTATCTATTAGTATACTAACACGAGCATCCGTTCTCTTAAGCCATATAGTAGTTTCTTCAGCTAGGACGTAATCCTGCCTGCCTACTAGGTGCACTAAGGGTTAGGGCCTAGCTAAGGGGTAAGGTCCTTAAAGCTAGCAGTAGCTACTACGCACTACGTCCTGCGGGAGGCTAGTAGTAATATAGGGGCGTAACACCCTATACTACTGCCAGTCCCCGTTTTGCGTTGCCTATAAGAGTCTCCTTATAATAGGCTGACCATATCTTGTAGGAGAGGGGCTATAGAGATACTAGGTCCTACTCTAGATAACTTGCTCCCCCCTTTCCTACTAACTAAGCTTATATCCCCCCCTTTTATAAGCTGGCCTGTGTCTTTAACTGTTGAGTCCTTGTCTAACTAGCCTATGTTTCCCCTATAGCCTCCCCCATATATATGCATTAGGTTATATACACTACGCCTATTAAGACCCTCCTGTAAGTTGCCTTATGCATATACGTATTAGGTTGCGTGTACTATACCTATTAAGACCCTCCTGTAAGTTACCTATAAGTTAACTATAAGTTAAATACTATAGGGCTGTTAAAGCTGGCCTATGTTTTCGCTGCCTAGAGCTTTACCTATATTTCTATCTTGTTAAGCCGTCTGGTCGCCGTTGTGTTACTATTACGTCGCCGTTAACTAGGTCGCGCGTACTATGCCTATTAAGACCCTCTTTTAAGTCACCTAAGTATACCGGATACTAGATAGGCCCTTATAGAGGGGCCTTAACAAGTTCTCTAGGTAGGGCCTTAATAAGTTCTTTACGGTGGCCTTAGGGCCTTAATAAGTTTTATATAAAGTATCTGCAATGCGTTAACCTTAATAAGTTCTTATAAAAGGAGGATCCCTACGCCCTTATTACATTCCCTTTACAATCTTAGAGCTAGTGCAAGCCTAAGGGTGTCCTGTTATATGCCTAGGACGCGTCCACGTTGACTAGCTAGATAAGGCCAGTTTCGGGCCTGGCTGCGAGCCAAGTAGTTGTATATTGGGCGGTTTTCGTATCCTAGTTTCCCTTAATGGGCCTCCCTAAATGGTAGAACAAGAGCTCCAAGCGGAGGCAGTAAGGCTCCTAGTGTTGTTAAGGGCGATGCGTTGTACGCGTCGTGGGCTTATTACCATAGAGTTAAACAACAGCGCTGCACGCGCTGCGACGGCTCTCTACCATCGCCTCTGCACTTGGCCATTAAGAGGAATAGGATTCCAGATAATGTTTCCACCCGCGGCGACGTGGACGCGTGCAGTAGGGCTTCGCGGGCTATTATATTAATATATTAGGCTTCTAATTAAGTTTTCCTAGTTAGTATATAATCTTAAAGTTAAATTATAAAAGGTATTTAGCCTAATGAATTTGGCGCTGCGTTAATTACTTTATAGTTATAAAGTACTATAGGTTATTATAGTCCGTTAATACGCGTATTAGAACCATTAATTTTTTAAGTTCTAGATACCATTATTTAAAGTATCTAATAATTATAAGCAGTTTCTTATTATATATCCTATAGTTTAATTTAGTAGGAGCGAGTTTCTGAAAGAGAAAGGCTACTAGGGGTAGCTCGCCGTTCTTATTATATTATAATAACACTTCCCCTAGTACGTAATTAGATAAGTCTGTTTAAATAATATATTTAAAGTTAGGATTAAAGGAGGCGAGAATTAGAGTAGTTATAAAGCAATGTTTTAAGTTATTAAAAGCTCATTTATATTTAGCGGTCCATTTAAATTATATATTTTTCCTTATTAAGTTTACTAACGGCTATATAATTACCGAAAAATAATTAATAAATTAATAGTAGAAATTTATAAATCCTAGGAATTCTTAAATATCTTATATATTATAAGGACTTCCCTAGTTTATAATTGCAGCCACTTTCTTTAGGTCTATTTTAAATCTATTACAGGATATAATTAAGCCTAAGTATATAACCTTAAACGTATACAACTTTTATTTCTTAATATCGCATTATAAACCTATGTCTTATAGGCGTTTAAGGACCATTTAAACGTGTTTCCGATACTTAAAAAGTAAAGACAAGTAAATTAAAAAATTATTAATATATTACTAAAACGTACCAGGACCGTTTTTTATACTAAATGGCATTACTAGGTATTTAAAGAGTCCCCATTAGGTACAAAAAGCTATATACTTCTTATCTCCTTTATAGATGCAATTTGATTAAAGGCGGCGACTATATTAAGCTTTATAAAATATTACGCCTTTACTAGTCGGTGGAGCGTTTCTTAAATTAGGGGGATTAGATATTGGTTTTAAATTATAATTACATTTAAAGCTTAATAATTAACACAGAATCTTAAGCCTCCTCTTAGTTTTTTAATAAATAGTATAGGTAAGGTAAATAGAGATTAACTAGGGCGAATAAATCCTTTTTCTAGGTATTTATTAAAGTATTATCGCATTATAAGTAGTTCTTCTTATAACATACTATATAACGGACGGAACTTTAGTATTATACTAGGCTTAAGTTCTATCTTAAAATCGTACTTATCTTAGTATGGAGGTAATTAATTTATAAATAGTTTTTTAATCTTATTAATTGGATTATAATACTTTTTGGGTATAAGAGGTTAAGGGTTAATATATTACTTTAGTTCTAGTGCTTTTTTAATATCTTCTATCGTTACAGCGAAGATTTTATAGTCTTGTTTTCTTATTAATAAAATAAAGGGTACAGCTTATATTATATAAAATTTAAAAGGTTTTAATATAACACCTTCGCATTATTTACCATAATTAGCGGTTATAGCTTTATTATATTGGTTTAAGGTTTATAGTAAGGGTAATTTATATTATATTAAATTTAAATAGTCATATATATGTTTATAAGGCAAATAGTATTTTAAGTAATAACTTTGGCAGTAAGTTGTACGGGACTTTAGTATTTCTTTAACCCAGCCAATTAAAAGGTTGTACCGTTTTAGCTATTTATATCTAAGTACTACCTTATATTATTTTAAGTGTATAATAAACAGGGAAATATATTTGAGGTATTTGCCTATTTATATTTTTATAAGAGCGTAGTGCGTTAGTTCACTATATATTAAGGGTTTGTCATTAAAGCCTTATAGGCCTTAGGGCTTATTAAGTTTTTATATAGTTTATATTAATAAAGCCTATACTAGTAGCTCCTCTATTTATTAAATTTATATTCTCTTTTATTTTTTAAGCATTTAAATTTCGCCAAGTATATTAAGGGAATTATATTATATATTAGCGCTAGAAGAGCTTAGATACTTATACTCTTCTACCTTTTATCCTATAGCGTGACTTAGCCTTAAAACGATTTATTTTCTAAGTTAACTAAAGGCAAGATGCTTTACAGCAACTAAGTATAACTTAAAAACTTAGAGGAACTACGGCGGACCTTTTTAAAATAGTAAGTTTGGCAATTCCTTTAAATATATACTTTTTTACTATATCCAAAGCATTCTCTATTTACGGCTTAAGTTCTTTATTTATTAGTTTCCAAGGATATATAGAATTAAGTGGTATTAAGGTCTATAGGGTTATATATAAAGCCTTTAGGTTTTAGAGAAGGATCGCGCTTTAGGGTAAATACTAGGTTTATAGAGTTTTAAACGCGAGATATGGTTGGCTTTAGAAAATAAGTCTATTTATTATATTAAAGGTCCTTATTAATTTATTAATATATTATAGTAAATTTAGATAGGTCTTTTAGTAGTTCCCTATCTACTAATTAGGCTCTAATCTTGTCTAAAATAACTTATTAAAAAGCAGCGACTCTAGCGGCTTTATTCCAATCTAGCTCGCTAATAAGGCCTAAAAATTCTAAAAAGAAGTTAGTAAAGTTTTAGTTCTATTGTTATAGGTTTCTAAGTTTAGTAACAGCTATATATTTGCAGCTTATAAGGCTATTGCCTAGGTGTATAGTAGGGAGTAGGTAAGCCGAGTATAAGTTATAAAGAGAGTCGATGAAAGAGGACGATATGGTAAAGAGTAGGTATGGCAATACCCTAGTACTAAGACGAACTGATAAGGAGGGAAAGGGTTATAGGCCTAAGGAGCTTATAAGGAGGTACCAAGGGCTAGCTAAAGGCTAGCCTTGGCAGCTCCTAAGAGCCCCTAGGTATACACCTAAGTAAGGGGCCAAAAGATCCCTTATACAGCTAGCGTTATTATACGTTTATTCTAATAGGGAGATAAATATTTTAGAATTAATAAAGGTGCTATTATGGAAGAATAGATCTATAGTTTATATAGCGTCCTTACTTAAATAAGATATTCTATAGCTAACTTTACTAACTTTAATAGGGTATTAATTATAGTTTATTAAAAGCTTAAATTGGAGCTTAGTTTTAAAGAAACGCAGGTTATTTTAATTGTTATTAAATATTAGAGGATGTTATGGGACACCTCCGTAATACCTTACACACGTCCACCTATTTCCACCGACGTAGTAATAAGAGTGTAACGAAGCCTTGTGAGAAATACCACGGTGGACTTGTTATTGGGCTAGGTATGTAGGTAAATAGGAAGTTAATAATGTAATAAGTACAAATAACAACTAGTGGAGTGGTTGCCTAATAGATTAACTCTAATTATATTTAAGATTTACTATAAAGAAAGGAACTATCTAGGTAGGGGCTATGGATCCTTAAATACACAACTATACTCCTAAGAAAGTCCTTACTCCGTCTGCTCTGTCTACTTTATTTACTCTATTATAGATCTTATAGATTATACAGATTATATAGATTATATCACGTGACCTTAGTTACTATTCCTTGTTATATAGTTCTACTGGATCTATTCTGGACTATGCCCTTATTAACCAACTAGCTTCTTCCAACTCTTCTCCTAGTAGTTGTAACATTATACTTAAAGTATCTATAACACCATCTCCCTCCTCTTTATCTTTATTCTTAAAGATTCCTAATATCTCTAAGTTGTTTACTAGAGGTGTAATATCTGTCTAATTAATTTGGTTAATATTATTGCTTATTATACCTAAAGCTCCTCCTTCTTCCTCTACTATTTACTAGTCTTATACCATTACTACAATACTATCTCTTAGTAAGGTAATACTATCTCCATATTCTTATTATGCGAAAGAGGGGTTAGTTTATATTATATTAGCAAGTCCTTTGTCTTAGCAACCCTCTTTATACTTAGAGTGCACTAAAGTAAACATTTAATTATCCTATGACGTTCGCTTAGTTTCTAACACTAAATATGCGCGTTCTATTACTCTTAACAACCTTTAAGTACCCTTATTAATTGCTGCTAGGGTCCTAGGTTTAATCTACTACTATAAAGCTTAATAACAAGCTCTTAGTAGTACTATAGGAAACTTATAACTAAATATTTAGGGTCTTGGCAGTAGACGTATAGGCATAAGCCTATACGGCTTTTAATAAGTTTTAACTAAATTCTATTACATTAGTGGAATTTAGTAAAATTTAATTAAGTCGGCGGAACTTAGTAGAAAATGGTAGATTACAGCAGATAATTGTAGATAGTTATAGATAGTTGCAGACAGTTATAAACAGTTTTATACAGTTATTTATCAAGTGTTTCACTAAGACATTCCTACTATAACTGGGCTAGTCCTATTACAGCCCGCCTAAAATATTGGCTTCTTTACCTATATAGGATTTAAACCAATTAGAATAAGGTTAAAGCTTATCTATAAAAAGATACTAGTTTCCGCTATAGCCGTTAATCCTATACTATACCTTTTTACACTGTTATACCTAAACCCCTAACTTCTAAAGGAGGCAGTAGTGGCTCCTTTAAAAAAAGAGACTAAAGGGAAAGAGGTAGCGACTATAAGCCTCTTTAGGATTTATGCTACTTTAATAAACTATACCTACTAGAGCGGGCCACTATATAATAGCGAGTATAGGCGTTACTAGGCCTACTTACCTACTAGAAACCCTTTTTAGAGTAGGCCTAGCACTCCTTACCCCTTACTTAGTAAGTTAAGCACTAATTCTCTTCCATAAGCTACTTACCTAGCTCTATTTCTATAATCCTTCCAATATAAAAGGTATTTTTAGCGCCTACTAATACCAGGAGGCCTAACTACTATTTACTCACAACCATAGGCATATAGTTAATAGTGGCCTTTTTATAGAGGGCCTAGTTTTATAGGAGTCACTATTAGTCCGCCCGCTAGGTAGCCGTAAACCTAGCCTAAGTAAGGGGTAGCGGCGGGGCCGCGAGCGGCAGTAGTAGTAGTAGTAGTAGTAGAGAAGAAAGTAGTAGGAATGGTAGTAGTAATCTATATACTATATTAGCTAATATTTAGAATATAAGGCATTATAAAATATATAGTAGATTAGGCCACTAGCTAATACCGTTATTATTATTATTATTATTATCGCTGCTAGGAGGTAGTATAGGAGAGGAATTAGAAATAGGGATAAGGATAGGGGTGGGGATAGAAATAGGGGGAGCGCGAGCATAGTAAGGGCGAGGAAGGCTATAGAATTAGTTAATAAACGGCCTCTTTAAGTAAAGAAGTAGTTAAAGGCTTAGGTTAATTTACTAAAGCTTTAATTAACTACTTAGTATAGGAAAATACTTATAGAGGACGCTAGATATAACCTAAATATAGGGCTCCGCAATAGAGCATAGAGGTAGCGGCAAGAATAGCCTTCCTATTAATTAGAAAGTTTACTAGATATAAAAGCACCAAGGCTATTGGGGGAGTTATTATAAATAATTTTTAAAAAAAATTGTTAGTGTTAGTGTTATAGAGAGAAATTAGAGGTGTAGATAACTATAAGTACTAGCTTATTTACTTTACCTTTATAAATATTTACCACAATTTAATACTTAATTACCTTATATTATTAAGTTACTAGCATAAAACTTCTAAAGACTTTTATAAACTCCTAGATTAATTAGAATATATTATAATATTTTAAGCAGAGGTTATAGGTTTATATACAAAATCTACTATATAAACTCCTACTAACTCCTACTAACTCCTACTAATTCCTAGACTATTCTATAAGGAAATTCTCTTTACCCCTTAGTATTGTTATTCTAATACGCCTAGATTTGGTTTTTAGAGTAAATATAAGTACTATATTTATATTTATATCCTTCTCCTATATAACTGTCTAATATTTAGTAGGCAAGTCCCTTTAGTTACTAGTTTGTCTTTTTTAGCTAGGCATTAAAACCATCTATAACTAGAATATAGCTAGTATTGTAGGCTAAGAATTAAAAATAGCTATAACCTAAGAATTAAAACCGGCTATATTCTAGAAGTTAGGAACTACAATATTTTATCCATTAGGAGTAGCGATATTCTAAGAGCCTATAGTAGATATATTATGCGTTATAGGCGTAAAGATTAGTCTCTAAATATTCTTAAGTACCTATACTGTGCGTTTAATACCCTCTATTATAGCTAGAAATAAAGTACTAGATAAAAAGCCTAATGCGCTAATTCTACTAGTAATCTAACTTCTAAGTAGCAAAGCTGGTATATCTACTACGCTCTATACTGCCTTCTATATAGTAACTTAGATAGTAAGGCTATTATTCTATTACTAAATATACGCAGTATACTCTGCTGGCGTGGACAGCTACTCTAGCAACTCGCGTACTACTAAGGCCTTGCCTTAAGTAGCTTTTACCCATCTCTTCTACGCTAGATTACTCTTATAAGTAATCCTAACCATTTTAACTATGCTTTTTAATCACTTAATTAACTAATCGCTATAGGTATTATAATATTACTATAGGATAAGTAGGGGAGCTATACTTTTTAGTAAATCCACCATAAGTATCTCCTAAAAGGTATTAGGCGTAATCCTATTATATAGATACGTAAGCTACTAGTAATATTTCTCGTCTATAAATATAGATAATGGCATAGGAAAGCGTTAATATTTACTAGTATATATTAACTCTACCTACTTAACCGCCAACTTATTAATAAACCCTAATATAATATTAGGCTAGGTGCTAGCCCTTAGCTAATAAAGTGGTGCTAAAGTATTAAGGGCTAATATAAACGTAGGAAATAATAAGGGATTATATTAATTATAGCACTAATTAGTTAGGGCGCGAATAATATAGTTTAAGACTACTAGTAGTAATCTATCCTCTCCTAGTATAAGGGCGCGAAGAGGCTTTGGGAAAGATTTAAAGGAACAATATAAATTCTATCTAAATCTAAGGGTATATAGCTCTTGCTAGGAACAAGACATTGCGTAAAGAAGAGAAAGGAATAACGAGAGAATCTTGCAATTAAACAGTTTAGGGGTCTTGGTCAATGCGTGCGCACGTATATACGCGGACGGACTTTGGTAGTATTCGATTGATCTAGTAGAACTTAGCAGAAGTCGATTAAGCTGGTAGAATCCAGCAGAATTCGGTTAAAGCTTTAAGTTCTATCTGTTAAGTGTTTTACCGAGATATTCCTACTGTAACTAGGCTAGTCCCGTTACAGTACCCCCTCTTTAGCCAAAGGTCTAAAATAATACAATTTTATTATGTCGTATTTTACATTAGGTGGTAGTATAGAGTTTTACCAGTTCTAATTATTAAATAGACTAATTAGGATTTTCTATCCCTGGGATAGAAAATCGCTATTAGTTTAGTAAAGGCGGTAAGCCAAACTAATATCTTTATAGTAGGTCTTGGCAAGGCAAATCTAACCAATTAGATAACTTTAACTGCTGGTTAAAGTTCCTTAATATCTTACGCGTTATGTGACCGTGTTATAAGCGTTATAGTATTCTTTAAGCTCTTTTTAATTTTAAGTTTCCTGCTATTGTGTTTTGTGTATTTATGTTAGGTGGTAGTTGTTTACCTTTATATCGTGTCTATCCAGCCGGAGTAGGCCGCGAAGGATGGTTCTTATGGAATTCTTTTACTAGGGAAGGCGCATTGGTCTTAACTTGCTTATAAAGCTCCTAGGTTTGTGTTTTGTATCCTTTCCACTTAATAAGAAGTTTAAATCGTTTATATTATATTTTCTATCGCATATTATTAATTGAGTTAATAAAGTAAGAACCGTTACTATTGTCAATAATTACGGGAGGTGGCGGTAGCACTTTGCGAGTCATAAGTTTGTCTTTTAAGGGTTACAGCAAGCTTATATAAAACGTTAGATGTATTTTTATCTTAGTTAGCAGTTCGAGCTTATAAGCATACGGGCTTAATTTCTTTTTAATTTGGTATAGGCCTATAAACTTCCAATTAAGTTTCTTTAAGGGCCGTTAAGTCTTTAGGTTTTATATATTTAGGTAAACTATATTACCTTCCTTAAAGTTCTATGCGGGGGCTTATCCTTTGTTTGCATGCCATTCCTGTACCGTTTATTATTGATCTTACACCGATTTAGCTCTGTGGCCATGCGGTACTCCTATTTTACATAATGGTCCTGTACTGTTTAAGCGTATGTTAATTCACTTTGTAATAGTTCCGTTAACTGCTTTATTTAATTAGCGAAGTTGTGCGTGTTAATTAACTAAATCTGTTTAATTATAGGTCCTATTGTGTTGATTTTGGGTTATGGTTTAAATCCAAGTTAGGGGTCTTGTCTATAGGTTGCGTAGAACGGCGTTATGCCTATTAATACGTTTATTATATTATTCGCAGTAAACTTAGCTAAAGGCAGCTATTTTTCCCAGTTATCTTGCAGGTAGGAGTAGTATATTTATAGGTATTGTTCTATAATCGCGTTTATAATTTTGGTTTAACCATCTGTCTCTAGATAAAATGTAGTTAAGAGTCGTATTTAAATACTTAATTGTTTATATAGAGCTTGCCAGAAGTCTAAAATAAACTGGCTTCTATAGTTGGATATTATTAAATTAGGAAGTCCGTGTAGCTTAAAGACATGCTTAACGAAATATTCGGCTACTAATATTATATTAATTGAGTCCATAGGAATTATATATCGCATTTTTATAAGATGGTTAATAACTACTATAATATTTGTAAACCCGTTACTATTAGGCAAGTTAACTATAAAGTTAATTAAAATATCTCGCTATCTTTGCATTAGAATTGGCAACGGTTAAAGTACTCCTTGCTTCTTTATATAAGAGGTCTTCCTACGCACGCACGTTCTATAGGCTCAAACGTATTTTTGTACATAGTCGTGCATTATAGGCTAGTAGTATACTTGTTGAATAATCTTATAAGTCTTTGCACGGCCAGGATCTCCTGCTATAGGGGAATCGTGTATAAATTTAAGTATCTTAAATTGTAAGGGTTCGGAATTCGGAACTACCATCTTCTGTTAATAGTATAGTCAATTGTTACGAATTTCGTATTCGGCAAGTGTAATATCTTTATACTGTTATTTTCCTGTTTAAATCGCTTTTATTATATCTGCTGTCCATACATCGTTTTTATATTTGTATTCTATTAGCTTATTAATTTCTATTTTCTATTTATTGATTTCTAATTCGTTTTTATTAAGTTCCGTATCTAGGAATATAGGACGTAGTTTCTTAAAGCGTTTAGAGGGTAATAAGATCCATAATTAATTTGTAATCCATTTATCTAAGGCGTTTATAGGTAAATCTTATAATTATTATATTAATGTATTAGGCTTCTGATTAAGTTTACCCGGTTAGTACATAATCTTAAAGTTAAATCATAAGAGGTATTCAGTGTTACGGCGCTGGTGGAAAACGGTGGATCTTGGCAGACGTGGATTATGGTAGACGCGAGTCACGTAACTTAAGGACCGCATAAAATATCGAGCGGCGCTGCTATTCTTCTCCTTCCTTTCTCTAGCTTTGGATTCTCGTTTATAGATAATCTAATTGTACAGGCTTGCGCGTCCTTCTTCCTATGCTCGTGCCTCAATTAACTAAGTTGCTAACATTATCCAAAGCTCGTCACTACTCTTCTTTCCTAAGAAGGAACTTAAAAATATCTACAAACTATAAACAGGACAAGGACACAGAAAAGGACCTAAAGGACACTAATAGAACAGAACAGGACCCAAAGGACACCAACAGAACAGAACAGGACCCTAAGGACAGGACAGAACCAAAAGAACACAAACAGAACACAAAACCTAAGAATAGGACACGCATAGACCAGAACCCCTAGAAAATAAACAAACACTGGAAATTACCTAATACCCCTACCACTATGCCAAGAAATACAGCAGCTGGCAAAGCCGCTGCAGGACCCACAAATACCTCTAATGGTAAAACAGTCGCCATCTTAACCCCCTAGAAAGAACTCGTAGCAGCTAATACCGAAATCAAATGGCTTTAAGAGCTGCTTAAAACCAGAGACACCCCTACACCTAGTAAGGAGTCATCAGACACCTATAGACTTGCTATAGTCCTTAAGGCCCTAGCCTAACGTACAGCATTAGCATTGTCGCGGTCCGCAAAGGTCACGGACCCCCTATTACTTACGGATGGAACTAACCCTATATTTAATAATTGGAAGCTTCAACTACAAGACAAGCTTAAAGTCAATATAGACCACTTCCCTACTACTTAAGCTAAAATGGCCTACGTCTTTGGCCGTACTGGTGGGGATGTATAGACGCATCTATATCCGCGATATGCCTAGGACTTAGTAGACCCCTTTCTCTCTAGAGAAGAGATAATTAACCACCTGTCTTCTATTTATAAGGACCCCTTTAAGATACAGAACGCCCGCCTTAATTATAAAGCCCTTAACATGAAAACAATAGAGACCTTTTCAGCCTTTTAGACCCGCTTTCTACACCTAGCCGGCCAAGCCTAAATTCCCCATAAAGACCTAATGCTAGACCTCTTTAACAAGCTCACCCTAGACCTACAGCGCGCCGTACTACCAGTTTTTACTACTATACAGACGCTAAAGGTACTTACGGACTACTGCCTAGCTATTAATTAAGGCCTCTGTTAAATTAAGGCACGAGCTAAGCAGTATAAAGCCAGAAACTCTTTAAACCAGACCACAAGCGCTATAAGAACGGCCTATAGTGCCCTAGCACAATCGGCAACTCCTATGGCACCAGCCATACAGCCCGCCGTTAACTTAGCAGCTAGCCGCGCAGCTAGCCCTACCGCGGGTCCGGCGCATGCTCGGCCTACGTATAGCGACCCCCGCAGATAGGCCCTTAGCAATTAGGGGGCTTGCTTTTTATATAGCCAGAAGGACCACTTCGCCAAGGACTACCCGATAAAGGCAAAAACGGACAAGGTTCTATTAATATAGAAGAATAGCGCGGAGCCGGAAAAAGAGGAACCCTAAAGAAAGACTCCTCTCTAGGGTCAAAAGGGATTAACATATTATATATTAATCTAGGTTAGCTAGTTAGTAGAAAAAGCTACACTATCCCTTATACTTTATTTCGCAATAGATATTAAGTTTTAACCTCTGCTTTAGCTAACTCTGGAGCGAATGCCTTTGCCTTAATAGATACTTAGTACGCCGTAAAGCTAGCCAAATTTTTAAATGCGCCCCTTAAGGAACTGCCTAAACCAGTTCCTATTCACGGGTATAATAGAAGAATAGGGCTACCTATTATAACTATCTTATAGATCCACCTCCGTGTTAATAGATAAAGGCAGTATAATATCCCCTTTCTTATTACGGACCTAGGAAGCCATAATATAATCTTAAAAAAAAAATGGCTAGCCTATTTAGGCTTACAGCTTAATATATAGAATAGACAGCTTCTCTAGCCTAAATCCCTACCCCTAACCCCTTCCTTTATAAAAGAAATTAGTATTATAATAGAGAACCTTATACGGCCCCAAATTAATACCATCTACTAAGCCGATGCTATGCGTAGAGACCAGGCCTTTAAGAAGGACGTATAGCTTAATCTATAATAGATTTATATACTACACCGCCCCTAAACTACCTATATTACGCCACCCGCACTAGAGACCTAGAAAATTAGTAATAACCTAGCTAAGTCCCCTATAGAGAACTTAGGCCCTATATAGCTATAAAGGAAGGCCAGGAATACCAGACGCCATACTAAATTAATAAACTAGAAGGAAAACTTATGGAAAATGGAATATAAGCTAAGGAAGACTATAAACCCTATACCGTAAAATACGGCCTAATAAAAGTCTGTAAAGAAACCTACGGACCTTCCCCCAGTTAATATCTACTGTATTAGCGCCGTAGGATTCTATCGGAACTTGGTCTAACCTAATACCATTACCTTCACCACCAGCTTATATAAAATTGATTAAATAATTAAGGAAAAGGAAAGCGAGCTTAGCGGACAGGAAGGCGAGCTTATAGATAAGGAGCTAGTAGAACAGAAACTACCCCATCAATACTAGAAATTCAAGAACATATTCTTAAAGGCAGTATCCAATATGCTTCCGCCTCACTAACTATATAACCACAAGATCGAGATCGAGCCAGATAAGAAAAACACCCTTAGCTATAGCCCCCTTTGTTAGCAATCTACTGCCAAATTATAGGCTATAAAGTAATATCTTATTAAGAACCTAAATAAGGGCTTTATTAAGCCTAGCAGTTAAGTCCCTTTTACCTTACCAATTCTCTTTATTAAAAAGCTAAACGGAGGACTTCGTTTTTGTATTAACTACTATAAGCTAAACAATATAACCCGCAAGGACCGCTATCTACTACCCCTACTTAATAAGACACTAGCCCAAATAAGTAGAGCTAAAGTTTTTATAAAGCTTAATATCTGCCAGGCCTTTTACCGAATTAGAATAGACCCTAGATCTATAGATCTTACTACATTTCGGACCTGTTATGGAACGTACAAATACAAAGTACTTCCTTTTGGACTAACCAACAGACCAGCTACGTACCAGCGGTACATAAACGATGTACTCTTTAACTACCTTAATAACTTCTATACGGCCTACCTAGATAATATTATAATTTACTCTAAGAACGAGCTGGAACACAAGGAGCATGTCCATAAAGTCCTATAACGGCTCTATAAGGCTAGTCTCTAGGCCGATATCAAGAAGTCAAAATTTAGTGTTAAGCGTACAAAGTACCTAGGGTTTATTATTAGTATAGATGGAATTGAGGCCAACCTAGAGAAAACGGCCGCAATTAACTAGTAGACACCCCCACGGACCGTAAAGGGGGTATAATTATTTTTAGGTTTCTGTAACTTCTACTAACGTTTTATTAAGAACTACAGTAGAATTACCCAGCCTCTTAACCGCCTTACTAGGAAAGACCAGCCCTTCTACTTTAACGCCATATATATGCAGGCCTTTAATAAGCTTAAAAAACGGCTAGTATCGGCTCCTTTACTCGCCCACTTTAACCCAGAACGGCCCTTAATGCTAGAAATAGATGCCTTAGACAGCGCAATAGCCAGTGTTTTTTCCTAGAAGCAACCGGATGGAGAATAGCACCCCATTGCATACTATTCAAAGACTATAATAGATGCCAAGCTAAACTACCATATCCATAATAAAGAAATGCTGGCCATTATCTCTAGCTTTTAGCACTGGCGTATACAGCTAGAGGGGACCCCTAAGCCTATTAAGGTAGTTTTAGATCATAAGGCCCTAGAATACTTTATAACAACTAAGGCTCTTACAGCCTAACAGGTACGCTGGGCAGATATCCTATCTTAATTTAACTTCTTAATTATATACAGACTAGGCGCTACGAACCGTGTGGATACTCTTATAAGGCGTAAATAGGACCTAGGTAACCAAACGGCTATAAAGATCTTATTACGGACCCAAACACTACTACGACCAGAGCACCTCAACCCCTAAATATAGGCAGAACTAAGTATAGACTTTTTAGGCGCTGAGATATATCCTATTAACCCCTTAGGATTTAACCTTATTGACAAATTGCTGTAGACAAACCGTACAACCTCTTCTCTACAGGAGTACTATAAGAAGGCAAAGAACGTTACCAGCCCCTAGTCCCTTAAAAACGGATTACTTAAGTATTAGGAACGGCTAGTAGTAGCAAAGAAACAGAACTTATGGACTTGGCTTATTACCAAAGCATATACCTAGGTCTCTACGGCCCACCCTAAAAAGAATAAGACCCGTAAAATTATTAGTAACCGATATTACTAGCCCAGAATGGTTATAGACATTAACCATTATATATAGAACTGCAATGACTACTATAGGTCTACAATTCCGCGAGACAAGACCCTAGGACTATTAAAGCCACTCCCAATACTAGAACGCCCCTAGCAGCATATCTCTATAGACTTTTACGAGCTGCCTATAGACCGTGACAGATATAATATGGTAATAATCCTAGTTAACCATTTTAGCAAGCGCCTGTTCTTAATCCCCTGTCACAAGGATATTAATGCTAAGGAGGTAGCCTAACTATATATCCATTATATCTACCGAATTTACAGACTACTAGATACTATTATATCCGACTATAGGCCATAGTTTATATCGGCCTTCTAGAATAAGTTTACTTAGATCCTTGGCATTAAGCTAAAGCTTTCTACAGTATACCACCCCTAGATAGACAGTCAGACGGAGATTATAAATTAATACCTAGACCAGAGACTCTGGCCCTTCATTAACTACTTTTAGGATAACTAGGGCGAACTACTACCCCTAATAGACTACGCCTAGGCAACCCTACCCTATAACTCCACGGGGTTTGCACCTATCCAGCTAGAAATAGGATATTTACCCCATACTAGCTTTAACTGGAATAGACCAGAAGGCCCACAGACCGTACGCAAAAAACTATCTTATAAGGAAGCCTAGCAATACGCCAAACGCCTAGAAGAAGCCTAGACGGTAGCCTGTAAAAATCTAGAAAAGGCCCAGAAATCAATAAAACAGCAGGCAAATAAGCATAGGCGCGAGCCTGACTTTATAGTGGACAATAGGGTCTGGGTTACAACAAAGAACTAAAAGACAGAACGGCCTAGCCGCAAGCTAGACTATAAGATGGCAGGACCGTATAAGATCCTTAATAAAGAAGGCAACTCGTATAAGGTTAAGCTCCCAGACTTAATTAAGGTTTACCCTATCTTTTCACCGGATAAGCTACGGAAGGCTGCAAATAACCCACTACCTAGACAAAAGAATGAGCCTCCCCTGCTAATTTAAGTTAATGGCAACGATAAATGGGAAGTTAATGAAATACTAGCCTATAAACTAGTACGAGGAACGCTACAATACCGTGTCTAATAGAAAGGCTACGATCTAGACCCAACCTAGTACCCCGCCTAGAACTTTATAGGCTGCCCCTAGAAGCTTAAAGAATTCTATAACTAATACCCTAACGAACCCGGACCCCCGAAGTACCTTAACGAGTGGATGGAGTGCTAGTATAGCAAAGACGATAGGCTGCCTATTAAGCATAAAGACAAGAATACCCCACGGACATAATACGGACATACAAAGCCTGAGGGCAGGCTTTTTCAGAGGGGGGGGTAATGTTACGGCGCTGGTGGAAAACGGTAGATCTTGGCAGACGTGGATTATAGTAGACGCGAGTCACGTGACTTAAGGACCGCATAAAATATCAAGTGGCGCTGCTATTCTTCTCCTTCCTTTCTCTAGCTTTGGATCCTCGTTTATAGACAATCCAATCATATAGGCTTGCGCGTCCTTCTTCCCGTGCTCGTGCCTTGATTGACTGAGTTGCTAACATCAGCCTAATGAATTTGGTGCTGCGTTAACTGCTTTATAGTTATAAAGTACTGCAGGTTTTTGTGGTCCGTTAATATGCGTATTAGAAACAATAATCCTTTAAGTTCTAGACGCTATTATTTAAAGCATCTAATAATTGTAAGTAGTTCCTTATTATATATCTCGTAGTTTAATTCGGCAGGGGCAAGCTTTTAAAAGAGAAAGGCTACTGGATATAGCTCACCGTCCTTATTATATTGCGATAACACTCCCCCTAGGGCATAATTAGACGAGTCTGTTTTAATAATATATTTAAGGTTAGGGTCAAAGTGGGCAAGAATTGGAGTAGTTATAAAGCGTTGTTTTAAGTTATTAAAAGCTTATTTATATCTAGCAGTCTATTTAAATTTTATGTTCTTTCTTATTAGGTTTACTAATAGTTGGGTAATTTTCAAGAACTAGTTAATAAATTGGTAGTAGAAATTTACAAATCCTAGGAATCCTTAAATGTCTTATACGTTACTAGGGCTTCCCTAGTTTATAATCGCAGCGACCTTTTTAGGGTCCATTTTAATTCCATTACAGGATATAATTAGGCCTAGGTACGTGACTTTAGACGTATAGAACTTGCATTTCTTAATATTGCATTATAAACCCGCATCTCGCAAACGTTTAAGGACTATTCGGACGTGTTTTTAATGCTTAGAAAGCGAAGACGAGTAGATTAAGATATTGTTAATATACGTAGTAACAAATATATTAAGGAATTTATGGAGCGTATTATTAACGTATTACTAAAACGTATTAGGACCGTTCTTTATACCAAATAGCATTACTAGGTATTTAAAGAGTCCCTATTGTGTATAAAAGGCTATGTACTTCCTATCTCCTTCTTAGATGCGAATTCGATTAAAGGTAGCAACTATATTAAGCTTTATAAAATATTATGCCTTTGCCAGGCAGTCAAGCGTCTCTTAGATTAAGGGGATTAGATATTAGTTTTAAATCGTAATTATATTTAGGGCTTAGTAATTAATATAGAATCTTAAGCCTCCTTCTGGCTTTTTAACGAATAATATAGGTAAGGTGAATAGAGATTAACTAGGGCGAATAAATCCTTTTTCTAGATACTTGTTAAGGTATTGTTATATTATAAGCAGTTCTTTTCGTAATATACTATATAGCGGACCAAACTTTGGTGTTGTACTAGGTTTAAGTTCTATTTTAAAATTATGTTTATCCTAATGCGGGGGCAGCTAGTCTATAAATTGTTTTTTAAACTTGTTAATTAGATCGTGGTACTCCTTGGGTATAAGAGGTTAAGGGTTAATATACTACTTTAGTTCTAGCGCCTTCTTAATATCTTCTATTATTATAGTAAAGATTTTATGGTCTTATTTTCTTGCTAATAAAATAAAAGGTGCGGCTTATATTATACGAATTTTAAGGGGTTTCAATATATCATCTTCGCATTCTTTACTGCGATTAGCAGTTATAGTTTTGTTATATTGGTTTAAGGTTTATAGTAAGGGCAATTTGTATTATATTAAATTTGAATAGTCTTATATATGTTCGTAGGGTAGGTAGTGTTTTAAACAATAACTTCAGCAATAGGTTGTGCGGAATTTTAGTATTTCTTTAACCCAGCTAATTAAAGGGTTGTGCTGTTTTAGCTATCTATGTCTAAGTATTATCTTATATTGCTTTAGGGGTGTTACAAATAGGGAAATGTATTTGAGGTGTTTACCTATCTGTATTTTTATAAGAGCGTAGTACGTTAATTCACTATATATTAAGGGTTTGCTGTCAAAGCCTTATAGGCCTTAGGGCTTATTAAGTTTCTTTAAATTTAGGCGTTGGGTTTTCGCGTAGTTTGTATTAATAAAGCCTATACTAGTGGCTCCGCTATCTATAAGGATTCGTACCTCCTTCTATTTTTTAAGTGTTTAGATTTCGCTAAGTATATTAAGGGAGTTGTGTTGTGTATTAGCGCTGGAAGAGCCTAGATACTTATACTCTTCTACTTCTTGTCTTAAGGCGCGACTTAGCCCTAGGACGATTTATTTTCTAAATTAGCCAAGTGTAAGATGCTTTATAATAACTAGGTATGATTTATAGAATAAGTATAAGTTAAGGAGTAAGTACGGCTTAAAGAACGAGTGCGATTTAAGAAGTGGGTGCGATTTAAAGACCAGGAGGAACTACAGCGGACTTTTTTAAAAGGGTAAGTTTGGTAATTCCTTTAAATATATCCTTTTCTGCCATATCCAAAGCATTCTCCATTTATAGCTTAAGTCCTTTGTTTGTCGGTTCCTAAGGGTGCGTAGGATTAAGTGGCGTTAAGGTCCATAGGGTCGTGCGTAGGTTTTGGAGAAGGGTCGCGTTTTAGGGTATATATTGGTTTCATAAAATCTTAAACGCAAGGCGTAGTTGGCTTTAGAGAATAAGTTTGTTTGTTATATTAAAGGTCCTTATTAATTTATTAACATATTATAGCAAATTTGGGTAGGTCCTTTGGTAGTTCCCTACCTACTAACTATGCTCTAATTTTATCTGAAATAGCTTATTAAAGAGCAGCAACTTTAGCGGCTTTATTCTAATCCAGTTCGCTAATAAGGCCTAAAAATTCTGAAAAGAAGCTGGTAAAGTCTTAATTCCGTTATTATAGGTTTTCAAGTTTAGTAACAGCGGTGTGTTTATAACTAGTGTTATTATACGTTTGTTCTAACAAAGAGATAAAGATTTTGAAATTAACAAAGGTGCCATTATAGAAGAATAAGTCTACAGTTTATGCAGTGTCTTTACTTAATTAAGATATCCCATAGCTAATCTTGCTAGCTTTAGTAGGATATCGGTTATAGTTTGTTAAGAGTTTAAGGCGGAGCTTAGTTATAAAGGGACGTAGGTTATTTTAATTTCCATTAAATATTAGAGGGTTAGGAAGCTTTTCTAATTTATAGTAGGTACTAGGTTTATTACAGGTATAGGTTAAGCTACCGTTACTAGTTTAGGGTTCGCATTTAATAGGCTAGGTTCGTATACGGTTATCTTAATTTTGTTTATAGGTATTACTATTAGGGTCTCTATTATAAGTGTATTAACGTTACGGAGTTCTTTGCGGAGTGTTTCTATTAATCGCTAATACTGGGCTTCTAGTGCAGCCCACAACTAAGCTAAAGCATCTATAAAGGCTTCCTATATTATAGTTAACTGTTCCCTAACTAGGGTTATAATGCTCGTAGTTAACGCGTAGGATTTAAGGTCGTTTGCCATTTTAATAGTAGTTATTTTAGACGCAACGTAATGTAAGGGTGCGAAGAGGCTTTAGGAAAGATTTAAAGGAATAATATAAATTCTATCTAAATCTAAGGGTATATAGCTCTTGCTAGGAACAAGACGTTGCGTAAAGAAGAGAAAGGAATAACGAGAGAATCTTGCAATTAAATAGTTTAGGGGTCTTGGTCAATGCGTGCGCACGTACGCACGCGGACGGACTTTGGTAGTATTCAATTGATCTAGTAGAACTTGGCAGAAGTTAATTAAGCTGGCAGAATTCGGCAGAATTCGGTCAAAGCTTTAAGTTCTATCTGTTGAGTGTTTTACTAAGACATTTCTACTGTAACTAGGCTAGTCCCGTTACACCTAGGAAGATAAGAAATGCCTTTTAATAGTATTTACTATTTACTATTTCCTTCTATTTAGTTAATATCTTCTTATAACTAGCCATTTTAGCCTTTAACCAGAATAGAAGGTCGCTATTAGCTATAGAATTATAATTTATAGCTAATATCTTTAAGGCAATGCTTTTTCATTACTAATATCGCTAGGCGTATAACTCTAGATAAGTTAACTCTATTTATATCTAGTAGGTAGGCTATTACGTCCTCTCTAAGGCGCTTAAGTGGGCCGTAGCTTTATATATAGTAGTAGTGGCTTCCGTCCTAGCTTATTTACTCTCTTTATATTAAACGCCTAGTATAGTAAGAAGATAAAGCCTATACTAGTACAATTCTTCTCTTATCCACCTTAACTAATTTACTGCTATGTGTTATATAGGCTCTTTATAATTAAAAACCCCTAAATAATTACACGCTTAATATTTATAATATTTACGCCTATACTAAGGGAAGTTATAGCTATTATAATTTAAATAATAGAAGAGGGCTTTTTAAACTCTATATACTATTAGTTGCGATTATACTCCTATATAGTAGCGATAAACTTCTAGATTATGCTACTAATATAAAAGGCCTCGCTATTATTGTCGGCTCCTCTTATATACACCTTAAACTTCTAAAGTAGTATATTCTAGAGATACTCAGCTATATCCTAAATAGAAATTCAACTATTAATAAAGACTATTGTCTTTGGTATGCGTATAGGTATTAGTATTCCATTATTATCTATATAGTTATCTTATAAAAATTATAGGTTCTTTTATAAGTCTACCTTTTACCTAAAAATTGGCTGTATATATAGAGATACGTCTAGACGATTAATAGACATTTTTATAACCTTAGTCTGGTATAAATAAACGCTAACTACTTAGAACTTAGTATATAATAGAACTAATCTCTCTATCTTTTTATTAAGTATTATAAAATAGGTAATGTAATAGAACCTTATAGTAGGAACTACGGTAGGTTCTATTATTAGGCTGGGTATGTAGGTAAGAACAAAACAACAACATAATAATAACTGGTGGAGTGGTTGCCTAACAGATTAACTCTAATTGTATTTTAAGATTCACTATAAGGAGAGAACTATCTACAGTAGGGACTAAGGTCCTTTAAATACATAACCATACGCCTAAGAAATCCTCTCTTATACGTAAGGTACGTGTTATACGTATTATATATAGCGTACACTACGTATACTTTATACACTGCGTATAATATTATGTAACTTACTTACTATTTCTTATTATATAGTTCCACCAGATCTATCCTAGACCGTACCTATATTAACCAACTAGCTTCCTGCAACTCTTCCCCAAGTAGTTATAATATTATACTTAAAGCGTCCGTAACACCATCTCCCTCCTCTTTATCTTTGTCCTTAAAGATTCCTAACATCTTTAAGTTGTCTACTAGAGGTGTAATATCCGTTTAATTAGTCTGGTTAATATCCTTGCTTATTATACCTAAAGCTTCTTTTTCTTTATAAGCACAATATTGTGCTTACACTATGGCTGCCATACTGTCGCTTAGTGAGGTAATGTCGTCTCCGTATTCTCGTTATGCGAAAGCAGGGTTAGTATATATTGCGATAGCAAGTCCTATATCTTAACAACCCTTGTTTTGCTTAGAGTGCACTAAAGCAAACATTTAATTGTTCTATAATATTCGCTCTATTTCTAACGCTAAGTATACGCATCCTATAACTCTTAATAGTCTTTAAGTTCCTTAAGTAACTTATTATAGGGTCTTGTATTTAATCTGCCACTATAAAGCTTAACAGTGAGCTCTTAAGCGCCTTAGATAAGCTTTATTGTTTATAAAAAGCGGAGCAGGAGGCTATAGCTACTTAATAGCGTACCCTTAAAGCCTATCTATTGGCCTCTACCCATCTTCTTTATCTTAAGGAAGTGCGTAAGAAGGTCCGTTCTAAGGAGTAGAAACTGGTTTAATAGGGTTTATCTAAGCTAGGTAATAAAAGAACTGGCTCTCCTCCTATAAGGGAAATAACTCTAAATAGCTCAGCAATTGCTCCTCTTGGGTCCCCCTTAGGTAACTTATTCTTTGGCGATCCTTCTTTATTAATATTGCCTGACCTGCTTTCTCCTAATACTCCTATACCTTTTCTATAGCGTTCTTTAAATTGTCTAGTGGTTCCTAGATAGTCTCACTATAGCCTATCCACTTTACTTTATACTACGTTTCGTTATCTATATTCTTATAACTAATAATCTTCGAAACTTGCTATTTGTCTTCCTTTTATCCTTTATACGTGTCTGCCTTATAGACTAGTGGCTTAATATTCCCGTATACTAGCTCTAGCATTGCAACGTATTATATAGGGTGGATTTTTATTTTAGCTAGTAGATTTAACTTATACGTAACTAATAAAATTCTTTACTTAACTTTAAAAGGTCCTAGTCTAACATAGTCTAACTTCTTACTTAGTTATTAACTCTTAAAATTTTTATATAGTAGCCACACTTTATCCCCCTCCTTAAGATCTGGTCCTTTAGATCTCCTAGCATTATAGTATCTTTTTATTCATTCTTGTACTAGTTTAGCCGTTTCTTTAAGGTCTATATAAAGATTTATTAATATCTCTATTCTTTGCTTAGCTATGCTACTCGTCTTTTTTGCTTATTATGGCAATAACGATGTTCTTGGCTTATATCCATAATTCGCCTTAAATGGTAATGTCCCCATTCCTTCTTATGGTATTGCATTATATATAAACTGTGTAACTGGTAATAACAATACCCAATTATTCTATGCGTGATTAATATAATGCCTTAAATACTACTCTAGTGTCTGGTTTAGTCTTTCCGTTTATCCGTCCGTCTGCGGATAATATACTGTAGATATTACTGCGTAAACTCCTTATTCTGCTAGAAATACTTTCTAAAATGCTGCTATAAATCTTGGATCTTTATCTAATATAATCTTATCTAGTGCTCTATATCTTATAAACACTTCCTTTATATAGATTCTAGCGATATCTTCTACTAATATCTCTTTAGTGTATGCTATAAAGTATCCCTACTTTATTAGCTTGTCCACTATTACTAAAATCGCATTATAATCTTACCCTATAATAGGATCTCTTAACTTTGGTAATTTAATAATAAAGTCCTATAATATAACCTCCTATGGTCTTCCTAGTATCTTAACAGGTTATAGCCCTCTATACGGCTTATGCCTTATTAGTTTGTTTCTTTGGCAATCTAAATATTCCTTTATAACTTATCTTGCTAGTCCCTAGATTCCTTAAATAATATACTCCTTTTAAAGTCTTAACACTAAGCCTATAGCTCTATTATGTCCTTATATTATTCCTTTATAGAATTCCTTAACAAATTCTTCTGTAATAGACTTAGGTATATACATTGCTTCTCTGTTTTTATATTGCTCTAAGTTTAGATCCTCTACCTATATTTCTTAGATCTTCTGTATCTAATTACTTTCTAGTAACTTATAGATCTAACTTTCCTTAGTTATTATAATTTTTAGATAATTATACCTAATTAATCTGTTTTAATCCTTTTATAACAAAGCTCCTAATAGCTTTTTATTACTTTATAGTTTAGCCTTTCTACTTAGAGCGTCTGCTTGTGTATTGTCTATACCTTTGGTATACTAAATTTCAAAATGGTATTTTATAAGCATTTCCGCCCATCTAACCTATCTTTGGTTAAGTTCCTTTGTTATTAGGAATCCTATAAGGTTTTTATAGTCCGTCTTAACCATAAATAGTTTCTTTATGCCTTATAAGAATACTCTCTATTCCCTAAATACTATAACTATACCTAACAACTCCTTGTTATAGATGTTATAGTTTAACTCTAGTAGTGTTATCTTCTAACTATAGTATACCACTAGGTGCCATCCATCTTAATATTTCTATAGGAAGTATACCCCTAGTATAAAGTCTAATGCATCCGTTTTTATAACCGTCTCTAGACCTGGTTAATAGATCTTAAGAACTGGCTCCTAGGTAAATAACTCTTTAATTCTCTTAAATAGTTCTTATTATTCCTTTCCCTATGCCTATGGTTTCTCTTTCTTTATTAACTGCGTAAATGGCTTAATATTCTATAACTATTACGCTATAAACCTTCTATAGTAATTATAAAACCCTAAAAACAATCTTAACTATATAACGTTCTTTAGTTCCTACTAATTTACTATAGCCTTAATCTTATTTAGATCTATACTAAGTTGGCCTAGTTTAATAATAAATCTAATAAAATTGGTCTTCCTAGTAAAGAACTCGCATTTCTTAATTGCTACTAGCATTTATTCTTCTTATAGTCTCTTTAAGACCTATTTAATATATTCTCCGTGTTCTTCCTTACTCTCTAAGTAGATAATAATATTATTAAAGTATACTATAATAAATTTATCTAAGTGTTCTCCTAATACACTATTAATTTGCTTCTGGAACGTTGCTAGCGTGTTTATAAGCTTAAATTACATAACTAATAGCTTATATAGTTCTTCCTTTAACCTAAAGGCTGCCTTCTATTTGTTGCCTTCCTTAATTCTAATCTAATAGTACGCCTATCTTAGATCTATCTTTATAAAGATCTTTATATTACCTATTTGGTCTTAGATTTCGCTGATTAAGGGTAAAGGATACCTATCCTTTTTAGTAATACTATTTAACTGTCTATAGTCTATACACATCCTAAGTTTTCCGTTTTTCTTTAGGATGAATAATACTAGATATCCTATTAATAACTATAATGGTCTAATATATCCCTTGCGTAAGTTCTCCTAAATAAACTCCTTAAGCGCTACTAACTCTATTTCAGTAAGCTTATAGATTAGAAAGAACTTTAGACTTATTTCCTCTTTTAATTCTATTTTATAGTCCTATACTGTATACTTTAACAGCTTTTCACTTTCTAGTAACTATAACTTTTTACCATACTTGTGGTATCTCTTTGGTATATAACTTAAGCCTTACTTAGTCTCTTTATATATCGCTCTAACTTAGTACTATACTAACTTAGTTTACTATCACACTTTACGCTGTTATATATCCCTAATATTAACTTAACCTATAACCCAATTAATCTTTAGATTGTACTTCTATAACTAAGGTATTCCTAGTATTGCCTTATCCTATCCTAATGGTAGGATATTAAAAGACATTCTAACTAGTCTCTCTTTAATAGTTATCTAAATAGGTCCTGTTTTAAGATTAATAATACCTCCTTTATAGGCTATCTAATCTCCTAAAATTATTATAAGTGGATATAGGTGTTCCTTTTATCTATATAGTAACCCTATCCTTTTTACTACCTTTGGTAATATATGGTTTCTAGTTGCTCTACTATCTACTAATGCTTTAAACTATTAATCTTACCACTTAGCTCTTAAATTTAGGTATTATTTTTAAATTTTTTTAAGGGTTTAAGGCTCTAATACTAGTTCCCTCTAGTCCTATACGCCTCCCCTTTTCCTAACTATTAGCTGCTAGATCCTACCTATACTTAGTCTAACTTTAGCTAATACTTAGTTTATTTCTTTTTCTCTATATACTATAGATAAGTGTTCTCTAGGCACTCCCACTACTATTATCTATCTAGATATTCTTCTATAAGGAATCTTTTAGGTTAAAGTATTAAGTCTCCTTAACCTTATACTTCTACTAGGTACTAACTATATATATACTTAGCATTTCTAAACCACTTTTCCTTTAGTGCCTAATATATCCTTACTAGGTACTTCCGGTTTTTATCTTTAGGTGCTCTATATATATTATATATATTATCCATACAAGCTATCCACAATAGTATATAATACGCTGCATGTTTTAGGTTAACTCTTAGTTTATCTTTGTTTTTAAGTTTAAACCTATACCTAGTTAACCTAACTACTGGTATTTCTGCTATAGGTATTAAGATTTATTGCTTACTTTTCTAGTCCCTAGATCCTTCTTCTAGGTTCCTTAATATTATAATTAGTGCTTCTTTAATGTGACTTATACGTTTTTCTATAATAGGTTAGTCTTAGATAACTTCTTTATCTAGCTATATATAAAAGTCTTCCTATTTATTACTGTGTTATTACCTATACCACTTTCCATACAACTAGTTTAGTGTATATGGTCTATCTATTAGAAAGTACCTTATTATTACTATATTATAATATCCTTTAGTATGTCTTTCTTTAAACCTAGTTAGAATATCTAAATCCTCTTCTTATTCCAGTTTATCTAACTATTTTGCCCTAAGTGTCCCTGCACTTGGCCTATTAGTAACTCTTTATATAGGTGCTCTGTTTCTTATATAACCTAGTATAGCTAATCTCTTATCTAGCTTTTACTTTTACTATATAATAATTCTTGTTCTAAACTTATCTATAGTTTTTTGTTTTCTGCGTCTTGTAGCTAAATCTTTATAGTTATCTTGCTTTTTAATCCTAGTATTAACTATTTAATCTTTAGGCTAAACACTATATTTACCTAGGATTGCTAATATTCTTATTTATTCTCCGAACTTATAGTTCTTAAACTTATATCCTATACTTATTCGTTTATTACTAAACTAAGTTACTGCCCTTTCCTATTAGTTTTTGTCTATTATGGGTCCTTAGGTATATCTTATCTTATTTTAAAAATCTTAAGCTTCTCTTATCTCTACTTAAGAATCTTAAGCCTATGGCCTTTTGCCTTTATTAAGTAATAAGCTAGTACTAGCAGTTGTCTACTTGCTTAGTTTCTTCTAAATATTACTCCTATTATCTTATAAAGTAATAGAAATTGTATTTAATGGTGTTATAATACCTATTACTAAACCTTGTTCTATAATAGTCTTAGTCTCTACTTCTATTTTAACTTCTCTAAGGTTTGTATGCTCCTAGTAAGCTGCCTTTATTGCCTTATTATTGGTAAATACTTTGCCTATATTAAATTTATTGTCTCTAATATCCAATCTATAAGCTAGTTTATTAGTTCCTTTAAACTTAGATAATAATAGCTCCTATAACTAATAGCTTGCGCCGTACTTAGCGTCCTTATAAATTTGGCATACGTTATTATAATAATACGCAAAACTATTAATTGAACACTCTTTTATTTCTTATAGTGCACCGTCGTCCCTCTATATATATGTGCCGTCTGCTGGTCTGGTTCCCTTTACTATATAGTTACTCTAACTACCTCTATAGTCTCTGGCGAAATGACCCTATTTTCCGTAATTTATATAAGCCCTATCTTTAAACTATCTTTCTTGCTATAGAGTCCGCCTAAATATCTTCTACTACTAAGATCCCTGGTTTGGCCTCTGCTTTTAGGTTCTTTAATTACTTAATCCTTAACCTCTAGGTTTCTATAGTTTCTTTTCCCACCTTTAGGTTTTTTTAGTACCACTTAGGTCTATTAGCTCTATACCATTCTATAGTTTTTAACTCTATATCTATTATTGCGTACTCTGCGCTTTATATAACTATAGAACTCTATCTTACCCTCTCTTAGCTTGTTCCCTTTAATAGATTCTATTATTAATCTTTATTAACTAATCTATTAACTTTCTTAGAGTATCCGTATCTTCTATTAGAATAATTACGTCCTAGACTTTAGCCTTAAGTCCCTATTTATACTGTGCCATAAGCGCCCTATTATTCCACTTAACCTACGTGGCTAGTATTTAAAACTATATTATATACTTAATTACTAAAGTGCGTTATACTAAGTTCTGAAGCTTTTATTTTACTGTAGTTATGGCTTCTAGGTCTCTAAATATCTGCGTTAATTACTCTACAAACCCGTTCTAACTAGCAAATATATACCGTACATCTTAGTTAGTAGTTATTATGCTATTAGCCTGTATTTCTATAAGATATGGCTTAAACCACTTAAGTACTCTTCCCGTTAGGAATAATTCTGTATAGGCTACTTAATCTAATAATATTGCTAACTTCGCTCCTTCCTATACTACCTTAAAGTGCATTTATATAAGAAATCCCTTAAGCTTTAACTTCTCTCCTAAGAATTGTTTAATTAAGGGTAGCTTAATCTTTGCTGCTCTAATTCTATTAATGCGTTCTTTAAGTATCCTATTATTGTTTTATAAGTAATTAACTATTTCCTATAACTAACCTCGCGTAACCACTTAAGAATCCCCCTTGTCTATATTGGTATTACCTAGCCCTGAGGTTGTGGCTGCTGTTAACGCCGTTATAACTGGTGCTGCTCTTGGTGGCATGTTATTCAATCTTATTTAATACCATAACCTTAGTAGTGAATGTGTAACGGAACCTTATAGCAGGAACTACAGTGGGTTCTATTATTGGGCTAGGTATATAGGTAAGAACAAAACAACAATATAATAATAACTAGTAGAGTGGTTACCTAACAGATTAACTCTAATTGTATTCTAAGATTCACTACAAGGAGAGAACTATCTATAGTAGGGACTAAGGTCCTTTAAATACACAACTATATACCTAAGAAATCCTCTCTTGTATGTGAGGTACGTGTTATACATATTATACGTAGCGTACACTGCGTATACTTTGTACACTGCGTATAATATTATGTGACTCGCTTACTATTTCTTGTTACATGGTTCCACCGGATCCATCCTAAACCGTGCCTATATCAACTAACTAGCTTCCTGCGACTCTTCCCCAAGTAGTCATAACATTGTACTTAAAGCGTCCGTAACAGGTAAACTAGATAATACTTAAACAGAGGATTATCCGTAGCTCGCTTAGTATTAAGTAGGTATAAGGGCGCGAAGAGGCTTTAGGGAAGATTTAAAGGAATAATATATATTCTATCTAAATCTAAGGATATATAGCTCTTGCAGAGAACAAGACGTTATATAAAGAAGAGAAAGGAATAACAAAAGAATCTTATAATTAAATAGTTAGGGGTTTCAGTGGTTGATGCGTGCGCATATACGCACGCGGTCTTTGACGGATTTTGGTAGAACTCGATTGAATTTGATTAAAGTGTCGGAATTTATCTGTCGAGTGTTTTACCGAGATATTCCTACTGTAACTGGGCTAGTCCCGTTATAGTAGGCTAGTTAAAAGCTTTCCTAATCCTTTACTAGATAATATTTATTAATTATAACTAGCCCAATCTAAGACTATAGCTTTAGCCCCTTTAAGGCGTCCCAGAACAACTTTATTAACGCCTACTTAGGCCTAAGAAGTATATGCGTATATACCCCTTCCTAAATCCTTATAATTAGATCCTTCTCCTAACTTCTTATTTTAGCATTAATAAGAACCAGATTAGACCTATTTATCTTTTTAATATTATCTAACTGCTTATTTCTAAGCTTATTTAATAGTGTAATTTAGATAGTAATCTTACTAATAAGAATAGAATATATATAGAAGATTAGACTTTTACTAAAGCCTATACGGGCAATAGGAAGAGTGTTACCTTTTTTAAATATAAGTTAACGTAGAGCACACACCTGCTTATTACGCGGCTTAAAGTCTTTAAGCTATAGATAGGTTTAAAGAAGAATTTACTAAAGGTAAAGGCTAATAACCTTATACTAGAATGGTATATTCTCTATACACCCTACCTGTTAAATAACTAATAGTAATTGCTTTATGCTTAAACTCTAAATTAACTATAGAGTTTTTGGGATAGAACTACAATTAGCTAATAGTTATAGTGTAGGCGACTCTACTGCCCTACTATAAGATCTATACTATTAACCCTAACGGTTAGTGCCCTTCCTCTTCTTTAGTTTAGACCTATATTTTAATATCTACCTAGCCAGCTTAGGGGCTTGTATAAGCTTATCTAACTAGCCTAAGAGTTTATAGAAGTTTATAGAAGCTCTTCTAATTAGCCTAAAAGTTTATAAAAGTTTATAGAAGCTCTTCTAATTAGCCTAAAAGTTTATAAAAGTTTATAAAAGCTCTTTTAATTAATAATAATAATAACTCTTTAATTAACGTCTGATACGGATCCTACTAGCCCACGCAGACTACTCCGTCACAGGAGGAAAACTTATAGTTTACATAAAGAAAACCCTGCAGTTAGGTTAGGGGAGGAAAAACCCTATAAGCCACCTTAGTAGGATGAAAAACCCTAGCTTGCCATATCCGTCCATAGTAGCGGCCCTGCGGGCCTACGGCTACATCCTGTCCTCCTTAGATGTTTAAACTCCTTAGGAACCACTGCTTCCTTCCTTAGCTTATCTAGAGCTGGGGTTTACTACGTCCTAGCTAGGCCTTGCCAATCAATTACCATGCGCCTTGTGTTCCATATCTTAACTATCCCCTGTGTGCTATCTCTTATTAACTATTGCTATATACGCCATGCCTCCCCCCCCCCTAAGGCCTATTAAAGGCGTAAGGGGGATTCATCCGTTCTACCATCCTAATACTGAAAGATAAAAGCGGGATATGTGTGTGTGTACCTAGGTATCTTTTGTGCCTAGGCCCTAGTCACTAGGCCCTCTCTAATGGCACTACTCTGTTAAGAGGAGATAAGGAAAACCATACGGGGCTATCCGGCTGACGGTTTTTGTAGTATTATAGCAGTATGGTGAGTGACCGTATGCTCCGCGGGCGATCGCCCTAGGGGTTAGGAGGGGCCGTATATTTGCTTATTTGTTTATTCGCGATCGTTTGTTTGTTAATATAAGGTCGTTAATGCTTTCAATTGGGGGTTAGGGGATGTTATTAAATGCTATATATCTATGTTAGATTGTACAGGTGCCTAGTAGGGGAGTAGTAGTAGCTGTTATTGTAAAGGGGTACTATCAGCAGTGGTTTTCGAGATCTTACCATCCTATATAAAAACTTTTCACTACCGCCCACAGCACTTATAGCCACCACCACCACCAGGTCTACTAGTACGCTATGCAACGTCTCTACATTGGCTCTGGGTCTGAACTTTAAAGACCTAGGTTTGTAGCCGTCACCACGTACAGGTGCAGAGTCCGTTTTTAATGGCTAGCTCTTTTAATTAGCCTAGGAGTTTATAAAAGTTTATAGAAGCTCTTTTAATAGGCTTAGAAGTTTATAAAAGCTTATAAAAGTCCCTAAAAGAGTATACCTAACTAATAATGCGCCACAAATGTTATATATATATAGTATAATTAGGTAAGCTGTTTATAATAGGGTATAAGAGGCGCTTTATAAAGTTTAATAGTAAATAGAGTTATGGTAGTAGAGTATAGTTGCTATATTAATAAGACTAGTTAGGCATAACTAGGTTTAAAAACGTGTCTCTAAACTTTAAGGCTGTACTTCGCCCCCTAATACATTAGTTAGCTAATTAAATTTACTAGAGTCTACTAATAGAGAATATTATAATTTAATTGCATTATAAACTGTAGCTATAGCTGCTATATTAACCCTGTTATAGTTACTTAAAGTTAATATATATTAAAAATCGCGCCCAGTTTATAGTAAATACGCATCTATAATTTCTTAGACGCTTTGTAAAGGAATTTTTAGGGTAGCAGGGGTAGTAGGGGTTAGCGCGACGTTCTATTGGCTCAGGAGTTCGCAGGAGTTAGTGCGCGCCGCTAATTGGCTCAGGAGTTCGCACGAGTTGGCAGAGTGGGGCTGTGGCAAGAGAGTAGGGCCATGCAACGCCACAAATTCCTTAAAGAAGCGGCTGAGGCACCTGAGATAATCCAACATATGGAGCCTCCACACATTACCGTATACCGGCGTTCCTATGTGATAAATTTTAATTATGCCCCTATGATAATGGCGTATGCTTTTCGCAAGTTTTGCCTATTTCTTACCTCAAGTATTAGTGTTACGGACAGCTTAAGTACGATGTTACGACTACTTGGAGAAGAGTCGGAGGAAGCTAGTTGGTTGATATAGGCACAGTCTAGGATGGATCCGGTGGAACTATGTGACGAGAAATGGTAGCCGAGGTCACGTGATGTGATCTATATAATCTGTGTAATCTGTATGATCTGTACAGAGCGTACAGAGCGCACGTACCTTACGGAGCGAAGGGATTTCTTAGGCGTATGGTTGTGTATTTAAAGGACTACAGTCCCTACCCAGATAGTTCTCTTTTTGTAGTAAATCTTAGAATATAATTAGAGTTAATCTGTTAGGCAACTACTCTACTAGTTATTATTATATTATTAATACTGTTCTTACCTATATACCTAGCCTAATAATAGGACCTACTATAGTTTCTGCTATAAGGTTCTATTACATATTCACTACTAAGGTTACAGTATTAAATAAGGTTGAATATTATACCACCTAAAGCACCAGTTATAACGACGTCGACGGCAGCCACGACCTTAGGGTTAGGAGATACCAGTATAGCGGATATAGATTCTTAAGTAGTTACGTAAGGTCAGTTATAAGAAATAGTTAATCGCTTATAGGATAATAGCAGGCTACTTAAAGAACGCATTAATAAAATTAGAGTAGTAAAGGTCAAGTTACCTTTAATTAAACGGTTCTTAGGAGAGAAGTTAAAGCTTAAAGGGTTTCTTACGCAGATGCATTTTAAGGTTATATAAGAAGGAGCGAAGTTAGCAACACCTATGGACTAGGTAGTATATGCAGGACTATTCTTATTAGGAAGAGCTCTAGAGTAGTTTAAGCCTTACCTTACAGAGATATAAGTAAATAGTGCGACGACTACTAACCTAGATATATGGTATGTGTTTGCAAGTTGGAACGGATTTATAAAATAGTTAACGCAAATATTTAGAGACCCTAAAGCAACTATAATAGCAGAACGAAAACTTTAGAACTTAGTATAACGCACTTTAGCAATTAAGTATACAATACAGTTTTAAACACTAGCTATATAGGTTAAGTGAAATAATAGGGCGCTTATAGTATAGTATAAGTAAGGACTTAAGGCTAAAGTCCAGAACGTAATTATCCTAATAGAAGATGTGAATACTCTAAGGAAGTTAATAGACCAGTTAATAAAGATTAATAATAGGATCTATTAAAGGGAACAAGCTAAGAAAGGGCAAGACAGAGTTCTATAGTTATATAAGGCGCAGAGTACGCAATAATAAACATAGAGTTAAAAACTATAGAATGGCGCAGAGCTAATAGACCTAAGTGGTACTAAAGAAACCTAAAGATAGAAAAAGAAACTATAGAAACCTAGAGGTTAAGAATTAAGTAATTAAAGGACCTAGGAGTAGAGGCCAAACCAAGAATCTTAGCAGTAGAAGATATTTAGGCGGACTCCACAATAAGAAAAATGGTTTAAAGATAGGGCTTGTATAAATTGCGGAAAACAAGGTTATTTCGCTAGAGACTATAAAGGTGGTTAGAGTAATTATATAGTAAAGGGAACCAGGCTAGCAGATGGTATATATATATAGAGGGATAATGGTGCACTATAAGAAATAAAAGAGTGTTTAATTAACAGTTTCGCGTTTTATTATAACAACGCATGCTAAATTTATAAGGATGCTAAGTATGGCGCAAGCTATTGGCTATAGGAGCTATTGTTATCTAAGTTTAAAGAAACCAACAAACCAGCTTATAGATTGGACATTAAAGATAATAAATTCAATATAGGTAAAGCATTTACCAATAATAAGGTAATAAAGGCAGCTTACTAGGAGCATGCAGACCTTAAAGAAGTTAAAATAGAAGTAGAGACTAAGACTATTACCAAACAAGGTTTAGTAACGGATGTTATAATACTATTAGATACAATTTCTATCGCTTTATAAGATAAAAGGAGCAACGTTTAAAGGAAACTAAGTAAGTAGATAACTGCTAGTACTAGCTTATTACTTAATAAAGGCAAAAGGCCATAGGTCCAAGACTCTTAGGACGAGATAAGGAAGGCTCCAGACTTATAAGGTATAATAAGAACAGCTCCAGAACCTACAATAGATAAAAACCAATAGGAAAGAGTAGCTACTTAGTTTATAGATAAATAAATAAGTATAGGACACAAGTTTAAGAACTATAAGTTTAGGGAATAAATAAGAACGTTAGCAATCTTAGGTAAATGTAGTGTTTAGCCTAAAGATTAAATAGTTAATACCTAGATTAAGAAGTAAGATAACTACAAAGATCTAGCTATAAGACGCAAAAAATAAGAAACTATAGATAAGTTTAAAACAAGAATTATTATATAGCAAGAGTAAAAGCTAGATAAGAGGTTAGCTATACTAGGTTATATAAGGGACAGAGCACCTATATAAAGAGTTACTAATAGGCTAAGTATAGGGATACCTAGGGCAAAATAGTTAGATAAATTGGAATAAGAAGAGGATCTAGATATCCTAACTAGGTTTAAAGAAAGATATACTAAAGGATATTATAATATAGCGATAACAAGGTACTTTCTAATAGATAGACCATACACACTAAACCAGTTATACGGAAAGTAGTATAGGTAACAACATAATAATAAATAGGAAGATTTTTATATATAGCTAGATAAAAAAGTTGTCTAAAACTAACCTATTATGGAAAAACGTATAAGTTACATTAAAGGGGTATTAATTATAATGTTAAAGAACCTAGAAGAAGAATCTAGGGACTAGAGAAGCAAATAATAAATCTTAGTACCTATAATAGAGATACCAGTAGTTAGGTTAACTAGGTATAGATTTAAACTTAAGAATAAAAATAAACTAAGAGTTAACCTAAGTTACCTAGCGTATTATATACTATCGTAGATAGCTTATGTGGATAATACCTGCAATATATATAGAGCACTAAAAGATAAGAACTAAAAGTACCTAGTAAGAATATATTAGGCACTAGAAGAGAAGCGGTTTAAGGATGCTAAGTATATATATAAATGGCACCTAGTAGAAGTATAAGGTTAAGGAGACTTAATATTTTAACCAGGAAGATTTCTTACAGAAGAATACCTAGATAGATAATAGTAGTAGAAGTGCTTAGAGAATACTTATCTATAGTATATAGAGGAAAAGAAATAAACTAAGTATTAGCCTAAGTTAGACTAAGCATAAACAGGATCTAGCAGCTAATAGTTAGGAAAAGGGGAGGTATATAGGACTAGAGGAAACTAGTATTAAAGCCTTAAACCCTTAACGGAATTTAAGAATAACACCTAAATTTATAAGTTAAATGGCAAGATCAGCAGTTTAAAGTGTTAGTAGATAGTAGAGTAATTAGGAACCACATATTACTAAAAGCAGTAGAAAGGATAGGGTTACTATATAGATAGAAAGAATACTTATATCCACTTATAATAATTTTAGGAGATTAGATAGCCTATAGAGGAGGCATTATTAATCTTAAAATAGGACCTATTTAGTTAACTATTAAAGGGAGACAGGTTAAGATGTCTTTTAATATCTTACTATTAGGATAGGACAAGGCGATACTAGGAATACCTTAGTTATAGGAGTATAATTTAAAGATTAATTAGGTTACAGGTTAGGTTAATATTAGAAATACTTAATAATACAAAATATAATAGCAAACCAAGTTGGTATAGTACCAAGTTAGAGCGACATATGAAGAGACTAAGTAAGGCTTAAGTTATATACCAAAGAGATACCATAAGTATGGTAAGAAGTTATGGTTACTAGAAAGTAAAAAGCTATTAAAATATATAGCATGGGACTATAAAATAGAATTAAAAGAGGAAATAAGTCTAAAGTTCTTTCTAATCTATAAGCTTACTAAAATTAAGTTAGTGGCACTTAAGGAGTTTGTCTAGGAGAACTTATAAAAGGGATATATTAGACTATTATAGTTATTAGCAGGATATCCAGTACTATTTATCCTAAAGAAAAATGGAAAATTTAGAATGTGTATAGACTATAGATAGTTAAACAGCATTACTAAAAAGGATAGGTATCCTTTACCCTTAATTAGCAAAATCCAAGACAGAATAGGCAACGCAAAAATCTTTATAAAGATAGATCTAAGGTAGGCGTACCATTAGATAAGAATTAAGGAAGGCAATAAGTAGAAGGCAGCCTTTAGGTTAAAGGAAGGACTATATAAACTATTAGTTATATAATTTAGGCTTATAAACGTACTAGCAATAGTCTAGAAGTAAATTAATAGTGTATTAAAAGAACACTTAGATAAGTTTATTATGGTATATCTTAATAATATTATTATTTACTTAGAGAATAAGGGAGAATATAGAGAATACGTCAAATGGGTTTTAAAGAGACTATAGGAAGAATAGATACTAGTAGTAATTAAGAAATATAAGTTCTTTATAAGGAAAACCAATTTTATAAGATTTATTATTAAACTAGGAAAAATTAGTATGGACCTAAAGAAAGTTAAAGCTATAGTAAGTTAGCAAGAACCAGAGAATATTATATAGTTAAGGTTGTTTCTAGGGTTTTATAACTACTATAGGAGGTTTATAGCACAATAGTTAAAAAGTATTAAGCCGTTTATAAGGCTAACAAAGAAAGAGGAACTATAGGTTTAGGGTAGTAAGTAAAAGAAGCTATTCTAGAAACTTAAAGAGTTGTTTACCTAAGAACTAGTCCTTAAGATCTATTAACTAAAGTTAGAAACAGTTATTAAGATAAATATATTAGACTTCGCACTAGGAGTATACTTGCTATAGAAGTACTAGGACGCATAGCATCCAGTAGCGTACTATAGTTGGAAAATAATACCACTAGAGTTAAACTATAATATCTATAATAAGGAGTTATTAGGTATAGTTACAGCACTTAAGAAATAGAGAGCATTTTTATAAGGCATAAAGAAACTATTTATAGTTAAAATGGACTATAAGAACCTTATAGGATTCCTAATAATAAAGGAACTTAACTAAAGACAGGTTAGATAGGCGGAAATGCTTATAGAATACCATTTTGAAATTTAGTATACTAAGGGTATAGATAATGCACAAGCAGACGCTTTAAGTAGAAAGGCTAAACTGTAAAGTAATAAAAAGCTATTAGGAGCTTTATTATAAAGGGATTAAGATAAATTAATTAGGTATAATTATCCAAAGATTATAGTAACTAAAGAAAGTTAGATCTATAAATTACTAAAAAGTAATTAGATATAGAAGATCTAAGAAGTATAGATAGAGGATCTAGACTTAGAGCAATATAAAAATAGAGAAGCAATATATGTGCCTAAGTCTATTATAGAAGGGTTTATTAAGGAATTCTATAAGGGAATAACACAAGGACATAACGGAGCTATAGGCTTAGTGTTAAGACTTTAAAAGGAGTATATTATTTAAGGAATCTAGGGACTAGTAAGATAAGTTATAAAAAAGTATTTAGATTGCCAAAGAAACAAACTAATAAGGTATAAGCTATATAGAGGGCTACAACCTATTAAGACACCAGGAAGACTATAGAAAGTTATATTATAGGACTTTATTATTAAGTTACCAAAGTTAAGAAATCCTATTATAGGACAAGATTATAACGCGATTTTAGTAATAGTAGATAAGCTAATAAAGTAGGGATACTTTATAGCATGCACTAAAGAGATATTAGTAGAAGACGTCACTAGAATCTATATAAAGGAAGTATTTATAAGACATAGAGCACTAAACAAGGTTATATTAGATAGAGATCTAAGATTTATAGCAGTATTTTAGGAAGTATTTCTGGTAGAATAAGAAGTTCGTGTAGTAACCTCTACAGCGTATTATCTGTAGACGGATGGATAAATGGAAAGACTAAACTAGACACTAGAATAGTATTTAAGGCATTATATTAATTACATATAGAATAATTGGGTATTGTTATTACCAGTTATATAGTTTGCATATAATATAACACTATAAGAAGGAATGGGGACATTACTATTTAAGGCAAACTACGGGTATAAACTAAGAACGTTATTATTGCTATATTAAGTAAATAAAACGAGTAGCACAGCTAAATAAAGAATGGAGATGTTAATAAATCTTTATATAGACCTTATAGAAACAGCTAAATTAGTACAAAAGAGAATAAAAAGGTACTATAATACTAAGAGATCTAAGGGACCAGATCTAAAGGAGGGAGATAAAGTATGGCTACTATATAAAAATTTTAAGAGTTGATAACTAAGTAAGAAGTTAGACTATGTTAGACTAGGACCTTTTAAAGTTAAATAAAGAATTTTATTAGTTATGTATAAATTGAACCTACTAGCCAAAATGAAGATCTATCCTGTATAGTATATCGCGATGCTAGAACTAGTATATGGAGGTATTAAGCTACCAGTTTATAAGGCGGACATATATAGAGGATAAGAAGAAGACAAATAGCAAGTTTTAAAGATTATTAGTTATAAGGACGTAGATAATGAAACGTAGTATAAAGTAAAGTAGATAGGCTATAGTAAGACTACCTAGGAACTACTAAGCAACCTAGAGAACGCTATAGGAAAATTATAGGAGTATTAGAAGAAAGTAGGTTAGGTAATATTAATAAGGAAGGATTGCTAAAAAAATAAGTTACTTAAGGGGGACCTAAGAGGAGCACCTATTGAGCTACTTAGAGTTATTTCCCTTTTAGTTGGAAGAGAGACTAATCTTTTATTACTAAGTTCCTGTAGATCTTGTTAAACAAGTTTCTACTTCTTAGAATGGACCTTCTTACGAGCCTTCTTAAGACGAAGAAGACGCGCTAAGGTAGACAAGTATGCCTTATAAGTAGTATAAGTACGCTAAAGCTTAGCAAGGGAAGCTAAGAGCTTATTATCAAGTTTTATAGTGGTAGATTAAACACGAGACCCTATAATAAGTTACTTAGGGAACCTAAAGACTGTTAAGAGTTATAGAACGCGCATACTTAGCGTTAGAGATAGAGCGGATGTTATAGGATAATTAAATGTTTGCTTTAGTGCACTTTAAATAAGAGGACGGTTGTTAGGCAGAAGGACTTGCTAGCGCAATATAAACTAACCCCTCTTTCGCATAATAAGAACATGGAGACGTCATTATCTCACCTAGTAACAGTATAGAGGAAACCGTACGCGCACGATAAAGGGTTAAAGAAGAAGAAGATGCTTTAGGTATAATAAGTAAAGATATTAACTAGAATAATTAAACGGACATTACACCTCTAGTAGACAACTTAGAGATGTTAGAAATCTTTAAGGACGAAGATAAAGAGGAGGGAGATAGTATTACGGACAGCTTAAGTACGATGTTACGACTACTTAGAGAAGAGTTGGAGGAAGCTAGTTGGTTAATATAGGTATAGTCTAGAATAGATCTGGTAGAACTATATAATAAGGAATGGTAGCTAAGGTTATATAATATAATCTATATAATCTATGTGATCTGTGTGATCTATATGGAGTGTATAGAGCGCATGTACCTTACGGAGCGAAGGGATTTCTTAGGCGTATGGTTATGTATTTAAAGGACCATAGTCTCTACCTAAATAGTTCTCTCTTCGTAGTGAATCTTAGAATATAATTGGAGTTAATCTGTTGGGCAACTACTCTATTAGTTATTATTATATTGTTAACACTATTCTTACCTATATACCTAGCCTAATAATAGGACCCACCGTAGTTCCTGCTATAAGGTTCTGTTATAATTAGCTCCTTAGGAAGCATTTATAGAGGTACCCAATAATTTTGGCCTATTATAGTAGAAACTTGATAGCGCGATACTCTTTTAGGCGATAAACTCTATTAGCTAATACTAGTGCCTTGGCAAAATTCCCCCACAGCAAAATTCTTTACTTATGCCGATATACGATATATCGGCTCTTCTACCTTAAATATTATGCTATCGAAATGCCTCTAAAAGCTATTTTTGACGCAGAAAGGCAAGCTATACGTACTTATTACTCTTCCTAGAAGCCACTACTAAAGTAGAAAAAAGTTATTACCTAGTTTAAGCAGAAATATAAGCATAAACTTGGCCAGGCCACTATCTCTAACTTGCTAAAGGATTGCTATAAGCATCTTAACACCGCACTAGCTGCTAGCTCTATAAGCTTCCGCTATTACTCTAGAAAATAGGAGCTGCTTAAGCAGATACTTTTCTTATAGCAGCAGCAGCTTAAAGCTTATGGCCAGCTTGTCTCTGGTAAAATTCTATAGATAAAGGTAAAGGACCTATAGCTTCTCCTTTCTAAGTACGCTAGCAAACAAATGCCTAAGTTTTTACCTGGATGGCTAGGCAAATTTAAAAGGCGCTTTAACTTAAAGCAATATATTTAGTATAGCGAGATTGCCTCTGTCCTTATTACCGTTCACACTAAAATAGATCTTCTATATTAGATCTACCTACTTCATCTTACGCCTTATATATATAATATAGACAAAACTGGCCTTTATTGGCGCTGGGTAATTAGTAAAGGCTTTACTACTACCTTAGTTCCTAGCGTTAAAAAAGATAAGGCCTGGATATCGCTTATACTATATAGTAATGCTACTAGATCTAATAAGCTTTCCCTATAGCTAATAGGCAAATTAAAGGTGCCGCGTGCTCTCCATAGCGTTAATATCTCTATACTAGGTCTATAATGGAGAGCCTTTACTAAAGCCTAGATAACTACTAATTTTATAGCTAAGTAGCTAAAGGCCTTTTATGCTTATATTGGTGAGCTATAAGTTATTCTCCTACTTAATAACTTCTCCGCCTATACTGTAGCTATTAAGCTAGCTCCCCTACCTGTAAATATTCGCCTTAAGTTCCTACTAAAAAACAGTACTTCTATCTACCAGCTAATGGATTAGGGTATTATATAAAACTTTAAGTATAGCTATTAGTAATAGTAGCTCTACTTTTTAATTAACTACTATACTAACTAAGAAAATCCTATTAAGAAAATAAACCTTTATAATATGCTTAGGTGGATAGTAAAGGCTTAGAGAGAGGATATTACTAAGGCTACAATTCGCAATTGCTAGGCTAAATTAACAATTCTGAAAAAGGTAGATAATTTTAAAGAGCTATTTCTGCTGCTAGATCTTATAGAACTCCTCTATAAATGCTAGGCTATTATATAGGTTAGTAATAACGCTCGCGAACTAGAGACTTTCCTATATTCTAAGGGTAAAGATAAGGAGCCTAATAAGCAGGTTAATCTATAGAAGATTATTAACTTTTATATAGGCAAAATAGGCCTTAAAGCTGTGCCTAAGGAAGACAATACTATAGAGCTTCTACCATCGCTTTAGACGCTCTCAAGGCTCTTATAATTATGCAACACTTTATAGAGCATTAGGAGGACGCTATAGCTAATAATATAGCTTTACTACACCAGATAGAGCGGCAATTTAACCTATAGGTAAGCAAAGCTTATAAGCAGAGTACTTTAGATAAGTGGATTACTAGCGCCAGAGGCTCTTTAGATAGTGCTTAGTCAGCTTCTATTTATAACGTGTTTGACCACTCCCTAGGCCACACTAGTCCTTGGGCCACCCCAAAAAACCACTAAAAATTGGGAAAATCGCATCTTGATATCTCAACAACGGCTTTATAATAAATTCTAAAATTCTATAGCTAGCCTTTTATACCTATTCTAAGACTCCTGTTAAAGTTCTAGAATAATAAGCCTAGCCGTTATCAAGATATTGAGTTTTAGCCCCCAATTTTGAGCTAAATTGCTATTCCTCTAGAACTACTTAATAAACTGCTTCCAAGCCGTCGCTTCCCTTTGCTCCTCCGCCGTCGTCGCAGGGGCGCCGCTAGTTATATAACCCCTAAGGACGCGTCACCACAACGCGTCGCCACCGCAACCAACGATTCCACTACAACCAGTCTGCTACA
>Ga0307507_10001148_pt1 | contig 58789 bp, 15 predicted proteins | sample 7_EM_MG_FD_207223 | JGI IMG/M metagenome (GOLD analysis project Ga0307507, IMG submission 207223) | Populus trichocarpa ectomycorrhiza microbial communities from riparian zone in the Pacific Northwest, United States - 7_EM | ecosystem: Host-associated > Plants > Roots > Unclassified | place... | reverse complement strand
GCGGGGAGACGGATCACGGGGTTTTCTCAAATAGAGTTTTCTCCCTATATGTATATAAGGAGTAGTCCGCGTGGGCCCAACAGGGATCCGAATCGGACGTTAAGCAATGAATAATAATAAATAATAGTTCTATTAACTGCTTAATTTAATTAGCAAAGTTATGCGCGTTAATTAACTAGATCCATTTAATTATAAGTCCTATTATATTAATTTTAGGTTATAGTTTAAATTTAAGTTAAGGGTCTTATCCATAGGTTGCGTAGAACGGCGTTATGCCTTTTTAAATATATATAGTGGTGGGATTGCATCTATTTTTGGAGGTTATTAGCCGCCGCTTTTGGCGGCGTTCTTACCTCGCTTAGACCCTATCACATCGCCGCTTTAAAGAAGCTCTGTTCGCTTAAGCACTTTCTATCCCTATTATGTCCCGCCCCATTATCCTAGAGGGTTAGAAACGGGATACAAGCTTTAGCAAAGCTCGTCAGCGCTTATGTTAATTTAATAATGGCACAGCCCAGGTGGAAAGGCCAGCGTCTATTTAAAGGAATAGCCTGCTTGCCCTGTCCCCGCACTATCTCCCTTTACCACCCTCATTCCACTTCCTCTCTCTCTCTTTACCATCCTTGGTTTACTTCCTCTCTAGCAATTTAATCCTTATTTATAATACTCACCTTACCTATTTAGCAAACTCGCCGTCGCTAAAATGGTAGTATACCTATTGAAGTAGCTGCTCCGGCCCACAGGACAGAGAGAAGAGGAGCGCCCTACGCCGCTGCCGTTTATTGAAACTTAAATTTATAACTCCAAAGTCTAGACTTAAACACAGACACTAATCTAGATACATACATTCGTTCAAAAGATGGTATAGATTTAAATTTTAGAGGACTAGACACGGAACCAGACACAGAATTAGATGCGGAATTAGATGCGGAATTAGATACGGAGTTAGATATAGGATTAGATACGGAGTCTAATGCAGAGTTAGATACGGGATTAGACGTAAAATTAGACTCTAAAGCTAAGAAAATACTAAAAGACATTGCTAAATTAGAAGAGGAGGGACCTATGAAACTAAACCATACTCCTTATACCAAGAAACTATAGAAGAGGGAAGGCGAAATCTAGGAGAGGTAAATTATAAAATTCCCACTAACTTATTATTATACCCTCTAATTGCTGCAAACTAGGTACTGCCTAAAAATTAAAAAGAAAACCTAAAAAACCCTAGATGACTAGCTGCGTAAATACGCCCTAAAGGTATTTAAAGCATATCTCCACTGGCGGAAGAAACATTTTTAAATTAAGAAGGAGAGCGTAATGCGGAGCTATTGGAAATGAATTAGTATATGCTATATAGACCTTACACGCTATAAAATGGACAGTGATGTCCTTAATAATGTTTACAATATAAGTTCCTACCCCTCCTTTAAGGCAGACTAATAGCTATAGAAGTGGATCCTAAGCCTTAGGCTTGACAAGTCGGCAAAGGAAAAGTACGCTATATTCGTCCAAGACCTTTATGCTATCCTTTACGCTCTCTAGATTAACAATACTAAGCCACTCTATGGCTTTATTTAAGTCCAAATTTCGCTTCTTCTCCTACTTAGCGTAGCTATAGCCACAAGACCAGGCGCTCTGGTGGAAAGCGCTAGTGCTAAAGGCAGCAATAAAGCCGTCTAGTTTAAGAATATTAACGTTATAGTTGTTTACAGCGAGAAACGCTCTAATAAGAGCATGATTGTGGTGAATATAAACCTAGAATACATTAAGAATAAAGAAAAGGATGGTAAACCGTAAGCTTTATGCTGTGTGTAAATAATATATCCTACTAACTGTAAATCTATAGAAAGAAATTTACCTTCCGTTTTAAAGACCTTCCTGCGTTCTATATTGTTTCGTATATTTTAGCTATTGGCGTTGGTTAAGACGTATTCCTAGATGACTTTATAAGTATTTAAAACATCTTTAACCTTAAGGTACCGGCGCACCGCGACGTGCTATATGTTAAATGGAAGAATAAAGTACTAGATTAGCCATTCTTCTATAAAATTAGCCATACAACTAGGGGTGGCAATATTATAAAAGAAAAGGCCTTTCTATACGCCAAATACCATAATATATTTGTATGCCTAGGGCTTATTGCTAGGTTTAAGAAGGCACTAGAGCTATACCAGCTGCGACAGGCTTTAGGTAAAAACATTAATAGTAGGTCTGCTTGACAATTACCTCTAGACCTAGTTGTATGTTAATTATATAAATAGACACTATTACTCTAGAAGAGCGGAACTAGACTATAGGCCATCTTAGTAGTATATATAAGAGGTATTATATACCAACGCATATTGCACGCGATTACCAGAGCATCTATTTTAGAAGTCCTTTATAGGATCTCTTTATCAAATCTATTATAAGAATAGGGCTATTATAAGATTAACAAGTGCCTATAGAGCTTAATAACAACCAGCTGGAAGAAGTCCGCAATAACCCTAAGCTTAAAGCACTTTGTAATAAATAAGAAGAATATAAGAACTGTATCTATGGCGAAGGCCTCTACCCCATTACCAAGGCTAAAGGCACCAAATTATACTAGCAATATAAAGAGACCAAGTGGAAGATTGGTATAACGTATTAAAGATTATAGAGGGAATAATTGATAACCACTATTCGTGAATTCCATAACTTAATTAACACGATTGAGATAGCTAGGTAGCTTAGTGGGAAGGGCCTAACTAAGGTATTAACACTATTAAGGGTGGAATTTGAACTTTGGGAGCGGGCTACTATTACTAGAATACTCTTTGCACCTTTTAAAAATAAAAAAGCCTAAGTTAAGTTTATTAAAAACCTAGCTTAACTGCGTCATTAATAAGAAACGGCTTGACGCAAACCTTTGAAATGGAAGAAAATAGACTTCGTTGTCTTTAAAGGCAAGAAGATATCTTATATGTAAAAGCAAAAGGATATTAGTTTTAAGAGTACCTTAAATTACCAAACTCCTGGTTATATATCCCTAAAGGAAGAGTCGCTAGATAATAAAGATTGTAGGACTATTTAACAAGAGCTTAGCACTTTAGATGCCGCTAAAGCTAAGACTGTTTAGTTATATCCTATAGAGCTTCCCCACCCAGTATGCCTTATTTATATAGGCAATAATAAGTTCTTGTATAAAAAATAAATACGCTATATACCGTGAAAAGACGTCCTAAAGAAGTACGTGGATACCTACCTTTAACTACCTAAGTACTAAAAAGAGTTTAAATGTTGCCATCCTAAATGTTCCACGCAAATAGAGGGCATAATGCATTTTAAGAGATATATATATAATGTATATAGAGTATCTTATTAACACCTATAGACTGTCCGTCTAATATTCTTGATTACGTTCCTAATAAGATTCCTAAAGTTTACAGATATTACCTAGCTCGCCCCTTCTTACCTAGCTACCTAAAGTAGGAGGCCACCATCTATAAGCGCTTTTATCCAATTTAAGGGATTTATATGCCGGTACATCTAGGAAATATTGATTTGGCCGTCCGTATTTCTATAACGGTATTGTAAAGATTGTTTATATAAGGTTCCTTAGTTTTAGGGGGAAGTTTATCTCTTAACGTATTAACGGCGATAATAGGCAATACCTAACTAAACAGGTTAAGCACTTAATTTAGGCCGTATATTAGCTAGGAGTGTTGCACCAAGATATAATACCCTGTAATATGCTTTAGAATATAGAGATTAGCCAGGCGATAATAATTAACTTTAAATAGGCAGAGATTGTGAAATTGTGGGCTATGCTAGGCGTTATCTTATTAGATGCAAAAATTCCCTATAGCCATCTAGTGTGTAAGGAAAGCTATATAATATTAAATAGCGTTCTACACTTTAAAAGCCATGCTTAGACAGTTTATAAAATCAAGTATTAAGTTTTAAAGACTAATTCTAGGTAGCATTTCTATCTTTATTACAAAAGAAGTATACTCTATTTAAAGCGTAAGGCGTCCTACTATTACATGTTCTAGTTCTGCTTTACATATCTATAGTAAGGACAATAGCGTTTTATTATAATAAGAAGGCTAATAAGTTTAGTTCTAGCTATAAAGACATAGAGGCCATAGCAGATTCGCTTCGTCCTTCTTTAAATCTTTATAAATAAAGATCAGAGGAAATGATTAGGGGGGTTAAGAAATATTAAAAGGAGAGACTAGAGACTACTATAACTATCGCAGGCGACCTTATTATCGCAGACATAAAAGCCACCTTTGACGCCGCCATAAATATTACCAATAAGGTTAGGAACACCTTTCTAAAATCTACTACAAAGTCCGCCCAAGATGCCGCCACGAACACTATAGATAGCACCGTAGCTATAGATACCGCAGCAACAAATAACAAATATAAATACAATTTGCAAGACATAATAACAGAGATAAAAGGCTTAAAAATTAATAAGAATGAGGGTGTTAAGGATAAAGACATAGAATTAGGAGTAAAGTTGGTAAAGAAGTCCCTAAGAATAAGGCGTAGATAGTCCACTTTGGTTTTTAACAGATGCTTAAATAGATAATAGATGGATGTAGTTTTTTTTTAACTATCTTCCCCGAATGAAATATTGGATTTGCTGTCTTTAATTATCACAATATCCTGCGATATATAATTTAAAACCCTTGCGCAGTCCAAGGAAAACATTATAAGATATGCTATAGTGTACTCCCCCTAGCCTCTATTAGCGGATGTCTTTAGAGGCTATGTATTTGCTTATTAGAAGGAAATAATCCGTCTAATAAATAGTAAGAAGGATTATACTTGCCATAGCTAGAATAACGGCAGGTATTCCGACCCTTAAGGTCACTTATAATAATCTTCAATTCCACAGGTATTATACCACGCGCGCTTGCTATATTTTAAAGACTAGAATTACAGCAAATGATATATGCACTAGAAAACTTTCTACTGCTACTGGGATGTATAGTAGTAGCTAGTACGATATAGAGAAGAATCGCCCAATATTTAAGCCCTAGAGTAGAAAAGCAAGAAGAATAGTAATATAGGCTACCTAGCGGCCCTTTATAAACATGCTGATAAAACCCTATAGAGATTAGATCTAGCTTTCTATTAATAAGTTCCTTTAGTATAGCGGCCTTATAAACCTTAGTAGCTAATATAATCACCAACAAAGATCTTAGTAATACGGCTATTGGTTATAGTGTGTCCTAAGGTAAATAAATAATCCGGTACTTTATGCACCTAATTAAGACAGTAACTACGAGTCCAGGGATAAGGAAAAGAGATATTATATTAAAGATAAGAGGCCACTAAAGGCGCTATGGCTTGTAATACTACAGGGCGATAGTATGGAAAATCACAAGGCAACAAATAAACACTATACAACCGTACGCGGCGGCTGCAGGTAGAGGAGCGTGCATTACAGTAAAGGAAAGAAGGCAACTGCATTTTCAGCCTAGTTAGCCTATAGGCCTTATAACTCTACCAGTAAGCCCTGAATTTCGTAATAGTAAACAGAACTAGGCTTAATATAGTTAAGCCATTATTAAAGCAATGTTAAAGCATTACTTAGATTTAGGATTAAGTTAATTCTCTAAGGAATATAGGGAAGAATCCAATTAGTTCCCAGCAAGAAAGGCTTTTAGGGTGTGGAATCTTAATTAAGGCTTACATTAACTTATCTTAGAAATCTCCCGCCTGTCTAGTTTAAGTAATTAATTTAACTCTTTAGGGACGCGTTGCCGAGGAGGCCAGTATACAGAAGGAGTTGCTTTACGCTAGTATAGATTTAGGGCACTAAAAAACCTATAGGTTTTTTAGTGCCCCAAATCTATACTAGCTCACCATTGCTTAAAGCAAAAGGTTTTGCCCACTATTCGCTATTAGGACTTCTCATAACACCTATAAAATGACTAATATTACTACAAAACTCAGAGCTGCTCTAGTATAAGAAGAGCTAGCGCTTCTAGAGCTAAGCGTAAGTTTACCTATTCTATGGATACCACCTCTTTACTAAACTTTTTCGCAGTTACTCTAAAACGTAAACAAAGTCCTTAAGTTAGTTTATAAAGCTAAGTCAAAGTTAAAATCTTTCGCAAAAAATATAACTTTTAGGGTTGATTCTAAAGAAACTGGTATTTCGCAATTAAGTCTATTAAAGATATACCATTCTAAGCCTAACCCTAGGGTTGCGACATTTCTTGCTAAAGTTTAGGCTAGAAAGACAGCTTTCTGGAACCCTTAAGTTTAGAAAACCTGTATAGACGATTAAAAGAGCTTTCTTAAGAATCTGCTTAATTATACCGTTTTTATCTGCTTGGTTCTTGAAATAGAGAAGGTATACCACCAACTCCTTTATAGATTTGGTTAAGTAGTTCTATAGAAACTCTTAAAAGATAGATATACGGCAAGCTTAATAGCCAAAGACTTTTACAGAATTGGCTTAAATACCAAAATCCCGCTTAAAGACTTTACTAAAGAGATAGAAGATTTCTTTACTAGCGGAAGCAAGTACTGCCTAATTAGTAAGGCGCTAGGAGGGCCCGGTATCTTATTCTTCCTTCCTTTAGAGATAGGGGATGGAGTGTAAGCTTAGCAGTAAATAGTGGTTATTTATATACTAACCGTAATCTTAGATGGGAAAAGAAGTTCCTAAAGGCGGGTTCTAACCACAACGAATTAATCCAAGCCCTTAAAGATGCGGGCATCTCAGATACCTTAAAAGAATACCATACACTTACCAAAAGCTTGATTAAAGAAGGCATTAGTATAGTTAAAATCCTTATAATTCAGTATAAATGCTGACTTTACTAGGTGCTACTGCGGCTATTATATATAAAGCGATTAATTGGATTCCGGAAGCTCTAAAAAGAAGATTAGAAACCGCTAAATAACCGGACGGTAAGCGACTTAGGGTCCAAAGAGAGGGGAACTTACTTTTAGTAGAGCAGAGTGCCGGCACTGCGAGGCAAGACTAATATAATATAGTAAATCCTATTACCACGTTCTAATAGGCCGCTCCGACACCGTACATATAGGAGGCATATAGATATGCCACTAGAAACAATATAGGTAAGGGTAAATAGAACTAAGAGCTTAAAAAAATTCTAACTTCTTATTAGGGAATCCCAAAAACAATTTACACGATCTATTACTAGGCTATAGAGATAATAGAGCTCAGCCATTTAATATATCACATTTAATAGATAATAGAAGAGGTATACTATATAGTAAGTGCTGTTATAAATATGTTTCACAACCGGTGCCTAACCTTAAGGAAGACGCATTTAAGCAGGCCTAGGCACCTAGGCTAAACGGACTATTTAGCAAGAACTAGCTATAAATTTAGATAGAAATAACTTACGGCAATTTAGGGGTCCTAATAAACCCCGTATAGCAGGAGGCATATTATAATAGCATAATAGTTTTATCTAATACTAAGAATAGACCTAAGAGCTTCTTACTAAACCTATCTACTCCGCTAACAGACGCCGAAAACTATTTAGTAATACTAGATAATGGAATAAGTAGAAAATTATCAACTCTAATATAGAACGAAGTCCCTTCTACGCTAGGGATCCTTGTAGACTTTAAACCACAATATAACCTCTTTAATAATTTCCTTATATCCTTTAAACCATAATACAACTTCTTTAAAGCATTTAACTTAACAGATCTTAACATAGAACTATAAGCTGCCTACTAGGCTTTTTTTTTAGACCGGCTATAGCGATAGGATAAGAAACACTACCCTGTTGCTAATAGCGGCTGGCTTACCGGCAGCATAAAGGACAGCACACCCACAAGTTAACTCTACTTGCTGTTTAATACTTTTATCGGTAATATATATAGGCGCCTTTAAGATCTGGATAGGAATGACAAACTGGTCCCTTTAAGTTCCTATACATGCATCCTCTTTTATAGATCGAAAAATAACCTAGCGTTATGGAGGCTGCTAAATTATTAGCAGATTATATATAATTTGATGGCTTACTACCTACCTTTATAAACAACTTCGGCTAAGCTACTTTGCAAAGGTGTAAAGCTTCCTAATCCACTTCCTTTAATATACATTTCTCTATACCCGGTTCTAAGAATAGTATAAAAGTGGTTTCTTAATCCACTTCTTTTAACATATATTTCTCTATACCTGGCTTTAAGGATAGTATAAAAGTGGTTTTCTAATCCACTTCCTTTAATATGCATTTGTCTATACCCAGCTCTAAAGATGTTGTAAAAGTGGTTTCCTGCTTCTTTAGCACCTTATAGATGTTCCTTATTGTATTGCCAGTGTCTAGTTCAATCTAATGTAAATATTCGGGCATAAGTAATATCTATAAGAGCGGAAGGGTTCCGACAAAAAAGATAAGGGATTTTGCTATATTAGGAAGATATAGGATCGACCATGCAGAAACTACATTTAAGGAAGGGCATTTTTTAGTATTGGTATTGCTAAGATTCTAGCGAAGGTCTTACTTACCGCTTTATACGGCCTAGTTACCGTTAAGTAATCGATAAAAAGCGCGAATAGTACTTTTCAGTAAATTAGGATAAGTGGGGTTTTTTAGTCATATAACTAACTTTATCCGAATAGAGGGGTAGTGGGAAAATGCTTAGCATGCATATAAGCCTTAATATGCAAGATAGATATCGCGCGCATTAGAGGCTAACCTATTTACCCTATTACTTTCGTAGTATAATTTAACTAAGTACTCCAGAATGCCACACCTAAATATTCTAGCGGCTTTTATTACCTAATAATTAACCTACATTTCCATACGTAGATATATACGCCCTTCCCTATTCCGGCCAATAGATGCGAGGATATAAGACCAGCTAGATACTAGGGCTTTAGTAATTAATATATAAATAGGCCACCGCCTAGGGTTAAATTTCTAATAAGTCAACCCCCTTATATTTAACTTTCTTAACCTTTTTATACTCTTAAAGGCATATTATGTCTAATTCGCTTGCTAAACAGATCGCAGAGTTAATCTATAACCCCTTACTAAAGTGGACGGCACCAGACTGTAATGGTTGGGTTTAGACTAAATATAATCAGCCAACGCAATTCGCATCTGGTGCAGCTAGAGATAAACTTATCTTAGAATAGATTGGATATTTGCCCACTATTAGTTTAACCGTAAAGAGATTAAGTGAGCTCTTTAAATAATATAATAGGTCCAAATTATTGGTTATAAATAGGGTAATGGCAAAATGCATAAGATTGTAGTTAAAATAAAAGAGACTAAAGGCGCTCCTTGCATTACAGTTAGTTGGGATAAACTATATATATTAGAATAGTTAGCCAAAATGTTATAGTAGGCCGTAAAACCTGTCTTATAGCTATTAAGTTAGCTGGGTTTGAACACAGAGGAACTATAGGGTCTTAATAGGAAGTTTAGCCCTAGGAAAGCTACCAGGGAGAATTTGGTTTAAGTAGTTAGAGACTACCTTATTGTTTTAAAAAGGGCTCTTGCAATATAGAAGCTTATAGAGGTGACTAGGAAAGCTAGCTTAGATTATAGAAATGGTAGTAAAAGGTTCTTCCTATATATATAATATACTTGCTTAAAGTAACCTATCTATCCTACCTGCTATTTTACAGGATGGCCATAGGCTCTTAAATTATCTAAATTATATACTAGTATTTTGAGTAACGAAGTATATAAGGGTAATTAGGGTCAAGCAGATAACTGCTGTCCTTAATATAATATATAAACTTGGCGCCGCAACTAATATTGCAATAGGTCTTAGTCCTGTAGAGAGTATTAAGACAGTTATTAATGTTTTTGCTTTTGCTCTTAGCCGCGGCACACCTCGCCTTAGCGGATTAAAGTAGTAACTCTGTTTATTATAGCTGAGATTAAACAGCTTGAAGTTTCTATATAAAAATTTCCTCCATATCCTTAGATGCGGTAATCACCGTCCGTATAATACTAATAGTAAAATCGCTTATAACGTCCAGCTCTACAAAGTCCTTAAGTTTAACAAGCTCTTCGATATACTTGGCCGCCATTAAGGCGATTATATTATGCAATGCTAAGTCGCTTATTAGGCCGAAGACATCCTTAATAACATTAGGAAACCCATCTGCGGACCAGCTAGTTTCTAGAATGTGTTAGATTTTTATATTCGCAAGCTCTTTTAGCTGTGGTATATTGTAATAATCGGCAATTGCATTAACATGGACGTGGCGAAGTATAATATTAGCCGTTGTTAGCCATGTCGTTATATCTTTGTTATTACCACCGCTATTATCTAGTTTAAATAGCGATAAGGCATTGGCGTCGTTAAGTTACGCTACCTCTAATTCTATAGATTAAAGTTTAAATATGGATAAATTGGATTAGTGTGCGAATATATCCTTACCTTAGCCGAGCGTTTCTATACTTACAATATTGGATCCTTACTCCTCCTCGCCATTATTATAGTCCCTCTTATATATAAATTAGATTATTCTCTTAACAGTGCCGGAATTGAACTTATTAATATTTATAATATTAGTCGCCGCCTTCTACCCGTTAGTTAGTTCCTAGTTAGGGTTAATTCCACTAGATATTTAGTTAGCTTTTACCTAAAAGCCCCTATTACAGGCAGCTGCAAGTATAGGAGATTGGGTGCATATAATCGCTTTATAGACTTTAAACTCCAGTCCCTAGCATATAAGTTTTAAGTTGCTATATTTCTTGCTGTCTATAAGCTGCGCTAAGATAAGCGGAACACTTTTAGATAATATATTTTGTTAGTTTTCTTTCCTAGTTCTAGTTTCAACTGTATTTTAAGCAATATTTAAGGGAGTAATTTGGTATTAAATAGGACGATTAAGAATAAGAACTCTACTTTATTAAACATAGCTCTAGAGCCTCTATATATATATTAAGAAGTGGTTATTAGCTTTATCTAATCTGCAACAGAATTGGTTAATTAGTTAGAGCTTTAAATGTTAGTTGCTTAACTAAGGACTAATATAACTTCTAAGCGCCTTACTTTTAGAACCCCTTAGTTGCATAATTACCTTAGTTATATAATTACCTAACGTATACGATTTTCTAGCTCACATAATTACCTAGCTTATAAGATCTCTAGCTTATAAAGTCACCTAGCTCCTATAACCTCTAGCTCGCAAGATTTAAGAGCTTATATAACCCCCAAACTTGCATAATTGCCTAGTTCGTATAACCCTCCTAGCTTAAATTACCTAAATTGTATAATCTTTTAACTCGCACGATTTTCTAGTTCCTATAAGTTTCTAGCTCCTATAAGTTCCTAGCTCCTATAAGTTCCTAGCTCCCACAATCTCCAGCTTATAAAATCCCATAGCCCGTATAACCCCTAGCTTATATAATTGCCTAGCTCGTATAACCTTCTGGCTAACAAACGCTTAATATTATTAGACAGGAGACGCTTATAGCGTCGCTTTTAATTGAGCTTCTAGTATGCCTGGTATGGGTCCTTATCTAAATATGCCTAGCCCAATTTAAGAAGGTCCATACTTCTATTAAGTAGGCCGACACTAAGTTAATTAAAAGATTTTGGGTTTAGCAGTCTAATAGCGCTAATACTACGGAGCTATGCCACCTAATTATAAGGATATTAGACTGGAGGACATTAGAACAAGTGGATATTATCTTTAATTATAGTATACCTACGAACAAGCATCATCCTCGGGTTATAGCGTTTGACGTTAAAGTTGGCGATTTAATTTTAGCTAGTCAACTTTCCTATCCGCTAATACAGCTAAAAGTAAACGAAACTGTGGATTGGTGGGGAAAGGATAATCTTAAGTATGGCCTTAGTTTTCCAAGTTAATTAGATGTTTAAAGGAAACAATATGCTCTAGCGTATCTATAATATAAATCTGAAATATATGTATAGTTTCCAAATGCGAATAGTTTATAGCATTTTTGTATATAGCTTTTTCTTTATAAAGACCTGAGCCTATTATACTCCGTCTACTAAAACACTATATATGCAGGTTTAGGTGTAGTATATATAATCCCCTAATTATTGCTTACGGAAGAGCTTGATGGGGTAGTAACTAAGCAACTATAATGCCTAAGTAATGGGGTTTTTAATACCCACACCCTATCTAGGCAACGGTATGGATCCTTAACGTCGTTCTAACACTTCTTAGGAACTTTATAATTAACGCATCTACATTAAGTCCACTGATCCATTAATATTTCGTATATAATAATATACTGCTAGACAATAATTAGAATTAGGTCTCTAACTTAAGTGATATTCCCAGAAAGTCTAACCTACTAATATATATAGGAGAAGTTGCTAGATGTAGCTAATAAGAGTAGATAAAGTTTAGAACGCCTCTAGGATATCTTTTTAAGTTAAAGGGCTATACTCTTAGAATTGTAAGGAGTAGGGAGTACCTAGTAAAGGTGCAAATTTCAATAGCTTAGGTTATGGTAAGTATATATACTATTTATATTGTTTCTACTAGCTTAACAAGGCTGCGATAGATAAGATATTAGATATGCTAGACCGTATAAGTTAGATAGAAACGGCTGCATGTGGCATTACTTTAAGGAAAATGCACTTAAATATTTATCCTATTCTGCTTCTGGACGGGCGTATATATTAAGTAGATATATAGTTATAGTAGGAGTACCAGTAAGCCCATTTTATATATAAGGTTTTAGAATAGCTCCCTTTCCAACGCCAGCCTTATCTTTATACTGATATTCCTTATACTAGCGATGCCTAATCTAGGCATTATAGCAGCCTATTCCGGCCCCCGACGCCAAAATCTTTAGGGCGCTGTGTAGTAAAAATGCCCTTGGAAGCTAGCTGTACCTTGCACTAGCATCCTCTTTAGCCTTGCTGTATTTAAGCCTTATGTATTACATATAAACCTAAATTGATAAGAAGTAAATGTTACAAAAATCCTAAAACTAGAAGTAAAAGAAATACATAAGATTAGATCTAGAAACATTAAAGAAGTTTCCATATAATAACCCCTATAAACTTTATAATGACTTGAAGCCCCCTTATACATACTTGGAGAAGTTCCTATGTAAATAGCCCTGTAGTTATAAGTCTAAGCCCCTTTACACATACTTAGAGAAGTTCCCATATAAATAACCCTATAAGCGTAGCCACAAGTCTAAGCCCCCTTATATAACCCAACTACCCCTCCCTACTATACCGGAATAGATGAATAACCGCTGTGTACTATAAGCAGAGAAATAATTTAAATAAAAAGAAAACACTATAAAAAAACATGTTTATATCCTTAAGATATAAATCTATAAGTACCGTAGTCTTAAACACGACTAATAGTTACTGAGGTGGTATGCGTCCTAGGTCTATAAGAAATTCAAAAAATCCTAAGTCGTTAGTATAGATTTGCCTTACTTATCGCTTTTAAGGTAGTGAATAAATTTATCCAAGTGGAAGTATAGATTATCGCGAATGCTTTATAGCTTGCTATAAGTCAAGTGGGTAGAGACTCTGGTAGGAATAGTAAAATATTGTTTTGTTTCGCGATAGGCTAAACGAAAAGAGGCTAAAGTTTTAACCCTTTTACCAGCTTTTATTAGAAATCTTCTTTACATTTATATCCTATACTTATAGATTTAAGGCTATAAAGCTAAGGCCACCGTATCTAACCGTCGCCTATATGGCCTTGTCACTTAATATCTCTTCATTGCTATCTGCCCCTATTTCTTGACCTTTAGTGTTAATACCATTTTCTCCGCTATATAATGTCTCTGCGTCCCATTCTTAATCCTTATTGCTAAAGCTACTTTCCCAACTAGCTAACGCCTCGTCGCCATTTCTGAAGTCGGTTTCTCTATCTATGAACGCCTACTTACTAGCTGACAATTTAGGGACGCTGCGCTTGTAGGTACTTGGGGTTGCGGGATACCACTTAAGGAGAAATCGTAGTCGATGTTGTTGGGATATAGAACAAGCCTATAGACCTCTAAGTACTGGCTGCTCAGCGCCTTAAGTAAAAGATCTCCCCTAACGCATGGCAGATTAATAGGAGTTAATTGCCGCTTATATAAGGCGGAGCGCTTATAAAGGGCTTAGCTAGAATGCTAATTAAACCACCCTATAGGCACCAACAGCTCCTTTGCCACAGATAGGGGGTTAATATATAAGATTTACTAGCTAGGATAAGTGTACTGCTTAGGCAGTGTCTTGCCCTAGGAAGGATAGGCGTTAGAAGTAGATTATATAATACTATTCCTGCTAAGAGAGGCGTTATTAGGGGTCACTGTTAACTTCTAATTTTAGTTCACAACTTTATACAAACGCCTCTGAACCCTACTAAGGCATGCGGCGTCTATTGGGAATTGTTAGCTATTTAAATTCAGCAATAGCTTAGCCAATGGCTACCCCTAAAAATGCCTCACTTAATGCTTTACTTGTGGATCACTTTAGGCGCCTATAGTCTTGGGCGTAGACAATATGTAAGCTGAGAGTAATTACAGCCACTAAATATTGTATTATAGACACTATATAAAGTGGAAAAGAGCGGCTAGTATATTCTGCCTTTCCTTTCTGCCTTTTATCCTAACTCCGCCCTAAGAGAGAAATAAAATATAAACGTTGTACTCCTGGCTCTTATATGCCATTAATTTAACTTACCTTTAAATCTGACCTTTTAACCATATATCCCTTACCATCTTTATAAGAATACTAGATATTATATATGTTACCTTAACTAAGCTTAGATACGTTGCTAATATAACCTATAGGTCCTTAATTAGTGCTTATAGAAACATTACTATATGCTACCTCCCCAAAGATAATATACCTGTTTGTTAACTTGCTAGAAACCTTAAATTATCCCAAAATCACATTGGTAACAAAGACATAGCATCTACTAGTAGGAAGAAGAAATAATTATAGCTTTCTAACCCTATGCAGAAATAGATGCCTTGTATGCCTACTTAAACACCTAATAAGGTTAACTCTTATAAAATTAATGACAATACGGAGGGTAACACCTAAGAAGATATGGAAATGTATGCCAATTACCTTAAGAGCCTAAAAGGCTATAGCGAAACCAAGACAGTCTTACCTAAGCTAATAGAGAGCTATGGCGAGGCTAAAACAGACTCACCTTAACTAAAAGAGGTTTATATTAAAGGTTTGCCGGTGCCTCTAGGTATGTTTATAAAACACCTATATTTATTTAGCAATACTAATAAGTAAGCAGGGAATAGCTTAGCTAATCTTATAACGTTTCTTGGAGTTGCATCTCCCCTATTTAAAATATTAACGATTTCTAATGCTATGATTTCGCGTGGACAACTGAAGTATCTCGTCTTATGGTTGCCTTCTTGTTTTATAATAAAGGACTTAAGACGTCTCCGAAGCCCTAGTTATAAATCATTTATATCTACATTTGGCCCTATTGTAGTAATATGCTGGTATTCTACCTAGGTTTTAGCCATGGACATACCACTAAACAGACTTGCATTATACTATGCTGAGAATCCCCATCTCTTTTGCTGTTATGCTGAGATATACAAACTACTTAAAGATGTTATAATAGAGATAGCTAAGAGGAACAAACCGTATAAGCAAGGAGATCAACTAGGAAAGGCATTAGAGGATTTATTAGAAAAGATATTAAGGAGAAGGGTACGTAAGAGAAAGGTAAATTCTACTATAGATAGAGATCCTAAGAGGTCTAAGGTATAAGAAATTTCTTATAAGGAAGATTTTTGTAATATTCTTGTCTTTCAGCATTAAGAATTAAGGCGTTATTTAGGATTTCCTTAGCTTGGTGTTTTATTTCTATCTAGTTGCTTCTATGTTAAGAATATCTTGTTGTCGTTTGCATGTATGGACAAGTTTTTGCATATTGGATTAAAGTTAAGAGTTCTCTACCTTTATATGCTTGGTAGCGATAAGTCAGCCGTCTTATAACTCATTTGGTCCTCTATAAAGAAAGGTCACCACTATTTATACACCCCCTAAATGATATATATACACCCCCTAATTAATACACATACACCCCCTACCTTATTTAGTTTAGATGCTTCCTCACTAAGTTAGAACATTATATACGTTTGACTTGTTTATGCCTATATCGCGAAAATTAAAGTGCGCGCCCACCTAAATGCACTATAGTTCTTAACCCACCTCCGTTGAAGCTGTGCGACTCTTAGAAGCTTGCGCTTAATAATATCTATAAGTTTACTAAAGGGCAGGGCTATATAGTATCAGTTTTCTAGTCAAAAACCGATAAGTAGGTGCTACTAACTGTGCAAAAACTCCCCTTAGGCGCGGGCGTGGCGTGGCGGAGGCAGCTTATAGAGGTAGTAGCACCTAAATTAGTTCACGCGATGTCTTATAAAGCACTACGCAATCTAATTAATCGCTCCTTTGGCATGTTCTAAATCTAATTTAGACTCTACTACTTGTACTATAACTAAAATCAAGACTTGATCGTGGTGTTGCGGTCATAAAAGTTACGTGCCGCGCACTTTGATTTTTGCGATGTAGGCGCAAATAAGTCAAACGCACGTGATATTCTAACTTAGTAAGGAAGCGTCTAAACTTAGTAAGGAAGTATCTAAACTAAATAAGGTAGGGGGTGTACGTATATCTAATACGCAATTAATATTATAGCCCTAGTTATGCAAGCTAGGCGATAGTGCGAGCTAGGTTAGAGCTGCGTGGTTTAGCCCAGCACCTATTCACGCCCAGTACGCAATTAGTAAGAAGTAAATGTTAGGAAAATACCAGAACTAGAAAAAAAAGAAATATATAAGTCCCATATCTAGAAACATTGAAGAAGTTCCTATATAAAGACTCCTATGAACTTTGTAACGATTTAAAGAAATTTTTTTTTTAAGAGAAGATAAAAGAAAGCAACATTCTAGCTAACCTGGACGGCTTAATAGATACAAGAAGATTAGCCTAAGGTTTACTAGAAAGCTATGCACACAGCTTATAAAAATTACATTTAGCTCTAGGTAATGGAAACTGGTCAACACTAATAGAGGAATAAAATAGCAATTAGAGGCTTGAACTAAGTAGGATAGAGAGGATCTAAAACTTATTTTGGATAAAACCAGCTGGCAACTGCAATAATAGCATAGATTGCCATGATAAGAACGCCTTTAAGCCAGTCTATTTTAGTGTTAGTTAGAGTGGATTACCTATATAGAAAGGAAAACTTACTAGATTTGCTATCTTGGATAAAATAGTTTACTAGGAGCATAGTAATAAATAAAACAGCAATCAGAAAGGTATTAAATAAAAGCGTTATACAATCCTGGCCTATGGTCCAACTGAGTATAACAACGAAGGGGAGAACTAGAAGGGCGATTTATATACTAGATCTAATAGCAACATTAATTGCTAGGCTTATTTTATCCTTGCAAGCTACTATGACCGCTATTATATACTTAGCAGCGTTCCCAATAATTGGGAGTAGGATAAGACCGACAAAAGTGATAGAGATAGTGCCGCTTGCTATAACATCACTAATGCTGTTAACTATAAACTTGGAACAGAAGGCAACTAACGCGGTAGAGAATCTAAGGGTTATAATTACACCCTAGATTGTTAATTTGGGCACCTTAATCTCGTCGTCTTCCTTTTCTGCGTTTAAATCCTGCTTAACTTAGGAGGATTTACGCTTAGGAGCTCTTTGGCTTGGAGCATTATATATTTTGTTATATAACTTTAATTGAAATATAAGGTAGCAAGCGTATATAATTAGGAGGATAACAGCTATTCTATAGGAAAGCTCCTGATTAAGTATAGAGCTATTAAGGCTTATAGCTATATGGGTTAGTATCTATTATAGGTCTAAAGCTGTTATTAAACTTACTTAACAGCATAGAGTAGAGGGCGGTTAGAATAATTAGACTGCCAATAGATAGAGCTAGAAGACTAGCTGCAGTATTTGCTACTATTATATTAAAATGTTGTTCTATCTGGTTAATGCCTCTAAAGAAGAAGCATATGCTAAGGATAAGGAGTAAGTTCGAAAGCATACTGCTAATTAAGGAAGTTTTAACAATGGTAATCTGGCCCTTAGTTAGGGCTAAAATGGAGATAATTAATTTAACAGCGTTTCTACGCCAAATGTTAGATAATATTAGGATAAATAAGAAGCGGAGAAACGTACCTAAAAGTTACGTTTAAAAGACTACCCAATGTATTACTGGCGCGGAGCGTAATCTCTTTAGTAGCGTAACTAATCATTACAGCAAGCGGGATAATAGCAATAAAGTTAACAATAAATATGGCAATGCCGTTAACGTAAAGATAATTAACCACAAAGCTAACAGGAATGGCAAGAAGAAGTATATTTATTTATAAGTTAAACAAGACGGCATGAACCTAATCCTTAGCAGGTATCTTACGCTTTAAAGCTACTTTCTGCCTTTCCTTAATTATTGGCTTAAGATGTAAGGGGTTTTACAGGCCTATACTAGCCTCTTTATTAGATTGTTTATTATTGGGCCTTATCTAGGCTGCTTAACAGGCTTTTAAGAATGTTGCTAGATATAAATATACCATTATAAGCACGGTTTTTAATTGTTCCTAGAAAGAATATAATAAAGAAGGGCGATTTTGTAGTCTGGAGGGTACCTATATATAGCAAAGACTAAGAAGTCTAATGGTACTTAGGCCAATACCAACGCCTTAAATCCATAATAGTGTGTTTAGCTTTTTTTTTCAGTTGATTTTACGAGCGAGGATCTAAAGCAAATTTTAAAATAGTTGTTATGGAGGAGAGGTGTCACGAAATTCATGTAGAGGGGTTCATTGATAAAATGGGTTGATTAATTGATGATCTTGACTTGATCGTTAATTGATGTCAATATTGTGCTAGTGAGCCCCTTGGGCTCTAAGCTCAGATAAAGAGATTTACAATACACGTGCTCTATACACGTGACTCGTGCACGTGACCCACGCCTTTAGAGAATATAGATTATCTAATACACCCCCTTAGCTTTGAGCTCTTTGAGGTTAAAGCTAGCCACCTTCTCGTGTCCGTTAATAAGTTAATTGGACCGTAATCTTATCTAAATCCTTCTGTCTTGCTCTAATACTGTCCCTTAGGTCCTCTAGTTGCTTCTCCTTATTTAGCCGCTCCTTAATATCCACCATTCTAATTATATTAACGAAGCTTTAAAACCTCTGCTTGGGCAGAGCCTTTATAAGTCTATTGGCGATTATCTCCTTTATCGCTATCTATTGAAATCGTACTTGTCTTATTGCGTATTCCTGACGTAGCTAGTATTAATAGATGTCAACGTGTCGGAGCTTTATAATTAGCTTTGCCGTATCTTTTATAATTAGTTAGAGCGTCTAGGTGTTGTTGCATTTAATAATTAAGGGCTTATTTAGTTATAACGTTATTGCTTTAAACAACCTGCTAATAAAGATAGCTTCCTTTACTGTCTGTAATAGGGCTAATAACTCGGCTTCTATACTTAACGTTATAACTGTACCCTGCTTGTTTGCTCTCCAGGTAATCGGCCCCCTAAATAGCTTTATAATGTATCCTTATAAGCTCTTTCTGTCGACGGAGTTGTCCGCGAATAATGCATCGCTGGCACAGATAAATAATTACGCTTTACCTCTACCGTCTCTTCCATCGTCTTGTCCTTTGTCGCGTATTCCTTTATCTCTCCCTTTACCGTTTGTTCCTTCCTTATCTCCTCTATAGTAGATTGCTCTGCTTCTTGTGCTATATAGGTATTAGATAACTCTGTCTACCGCTTAATAATGCTCTTGGCTTAGGTCCTAATTAAACCTTACTAGCCTTAATACTGTAAAAGCAATATCTGGACGCGTTGTAGTGGCTGCATAGAGTACTAAACCCAATTTTCTCTGATATAGCATCGTAGAGGCTGGTAGGGATATAGGACGGACTAATAGGTCTATATTAGGGGACGGACGCGTTAGACGGATTAATTGGTAATTAGTAGGGAGGAGTTCTGATTCTGCTATTAAAGTATCTAGAAGACGCCCTTTAAGATCTATCTCGTACTAGTTAGCTATCTTCTTAATATAGGCTTCCTGGGATAGCCATAGAAGCCTCTAGCTACAATTATATAGTACATAGATTCCTAGGAACTATTTTAGCTCGCCAAGGGTACTTATCTGGTATTCCTTACTTAGCTCCTTAATTGCTTCTTAAGCTTTCTTCTCATCTGTCTTTTGGTAGTAGAAGACAATATCATTAACGTAGAAGAAGACGACTATTCCACCTTTTAGCATAACACACGGCTCCTAGGGTACCTCTTTAAAACCCAATTCTATTAGCGAGCTCGTGAGATTCTTCTACTATAATAGTGGTAATTGTTGTAGTCTGTATAGGGCTTTTCTTAAGCGTAGTACTTTATCTTTCTTTCCGTTATTGAATCCTGGCGGTAGCTTTATATAGACGACTTTGTCGAGATCGCAATAGACAAATGCATTGACTGCATCTATCTATGTCGTCTCTAGGTCGAATTTTGCGGTAATCGCTATAAGGGTTCGGAAGGTCGTACTAGCTAATATAGTAGCTCTTATAGGTAGGTCTCCTAGAGCCTATTAATTTCTGTATATAACTAAGCGTGCCTTGCATTTCTGGAGGAATCCGTGCTTATCTGTCTTATAGATAAATATCCACATTAAGCTAAGGATCTGCTATCCCTTTATATACTTCTTGTCTATTTCCTAAAATAACCTTATTTAATAATAAGATTAGAGATAGGCTCGTTAAGCCTCTTAGAACTAATCTTAAAGAGGATGCATATTTAGGTCCTTAATTAACTAAAGTGGCGGAGGTAAGTTCTTCCTATATAATCTAATATTACGTATTCTGCCTAATTTCAGCTTACTGTTATTAAGTTAACTATTAAGGTTAAACTTCCTTCCTGCTATAAAGGCGCCATAATAGGCTAAGGTGATCCTTTTAATAATAAAGTCTTTAAGCCTATTATCGCCGGCTTCCTTAAACGAGTCTTTAACTAAGTTGTTAAACACCCCCTAAGTGTAAAACCTATCTCCTACTTAGTTAATAGTGTCCTGATCAGTATCTAACTTCGTAGAATACTTAACGTAAAAGGTATATAGAGATTCTTCGTCTTCTTCTATTAGAGGTGGCGTATAATACGCGTCTTTAAGAGCTCTTACAAGCTTAAGATCTGCTAACTTATTAAAGGTTTAAACTGGCTTATTAACGTCATCGTCTTCCTCTTAAATTAACGGTTTAAATACTTTGTCCTTATCTTCCAGAAGAACCTCGTTCTTAGTTAGGGTATTAAGGAGTTAAATCTTCTTAATCAGCGTATCTAATTCGGCGTGTAGATCCTTTAAGATATCCGTTCGCTTGCTATTAAAGAACGTCTTTTCGTCAAAGATAACATCCCTAGTAGAGATAACGATACCTTTATACGGGATCCAGATCCTATAGATATTAGTAGAGTTATAGCCAATAAGGTAGCCGATATAGGCTTATAGATCTAGCTTGCTCAGTCTTTTCTTCTTTAGCTAGGCGTCCGATGTTATCGCGTACGCCCTATAGCTGTAGGCTTTTAGGTGCGCTAGTTGCGGCTTTCTTAACCTATTAGCTAGGAAGGTATAGAACCTCTTATACAGCGATTTCCATCTATTACTTTCCCGTGGCGTTCGATCTCGAAGATAGACTATATAGTTAACTATCTCGTTCCATAGATTATATGGTAGATTGGCAGCAATTCTTATAGCACGTCCTTTCTTAATAATAACACCCCCTAAGCGTTTAGCGGTGCCGTTCTATGCTTGGGTATATAGCGCCGAAGGCTTAAATATAATCCCTTGCGTCTATAGCCATTTAAGGGTTCTTCTTCTCCCTAGCTCGTTATCTGATCTAATAGTGTTAACTTTAAGGTTGTACCTCAGACGAATCCATTAGGTGAAATCTTTAAGCACTTATAGTGTCTCCTTCTCTTCGCCATGCGTTGTTATAAAATACGGGAAGGTTCTTCCTAAGAAAGTATTATAGATAAACATAACTTGTACAAATCCGGTATGTGCTTCCTTGAGGTCAGTCTAGTCAATATAGAGGTTAAAAAAGGGTTTATTAATTTTCCGTTTTGAGAACCTTCTTGAGACCTAACGCTTGATTTTGGTAAGACTATAATGTTAACATTCCGTCGTCTTTGGGCCTTAAAGCTTAACTCCTAAGGCGTTAAGACCTAAATAATGAAGGCTCATAGGTCCTGGATAACCTAGACGTAGATGCCATAGACGTGCATCTCCTTTTAAATCTAGACGAGCGTCTCTTAATAATGCTCTGCGCTTCCTTTAGCGTAGTAGTCGGCTTGTATTAAACGCTAATAGACTTCCTAGTCGGACGTATTCGATAGTCTATTGTCCGTAACGTTCTTCCATTTAATATAGGATTGTGTCGTCCTTTTAAACTAGAAGATTGTTCTCTCCTTTATTGTCCTAGTAGTACCCTCGTTTTTAAAGTAGACGGAACGACACTAGATTCGTATTAAAGTCTGTATAAAAGGCAACGTCCTTAAGACGTAGGATTCCCTTGCTCTTGTCTAGTTTTATGACTTGGATAGTAATATCGCCGTAACCTAGTATAGGCACTTCTGAGCTGCCTGCGATAACATATTCGTGTCTTAGAGCTTTCCTAAAATTATAGAAACGAGAGAGGTTATTAAAGATATAGAGAGTAGTTCCTAAGTCAAGAATAGTTAATAGCTTTAGTGGATGGAGTTAACCGGTGTAATACAATTCTAGGAATATCGCATTAGCTTCTCCTTTAATCTTCCTAATTATCTCCTAACTCTTAACCTGTCATTGTTAAGCTTTATTAATATTTGATTTCTTAAGCTTAAGTTATTCTACTTGGGCAGCTAGATCCTTATTGTGTTCTACCTTTTTACACACCTTTTTTATGCGTGTACCCTCAGCATTAAATCCCTTAGGCCTTTTGCACTTAAATAGATACCAACAGTTAGGAAGGGTATATCCCCTCATATCGCATGCCAGGCATTTTAGGTTCTTCGACTTCTTAGAAAACGTCTCTTTAGTTGAATTTATCCCTGCCCTTTTTTAACTGCGAGATAAGCTGTTCCCTCTTCCCTTTTAGACTTTAGTAGTAATAGAGATATCCTCTTTGGACTCTCCTGCGAAGTCTACGTTGAATGCACTCCCTCTGGTAGTTGAGGATGGTATGACCTTTAAGAGGTTTGCAAATGCTTCCCATAGCTCCATTACTACTTTATGGTATTCTGACGAGTGAGCCTTTTCGGTATCATTTGCCTATTTGGTGTATATAACAAAATAGGTTTCGCTTATAGGTCGTATTATATTCGCAAGGTCCATTAGCCAGATCCCATTGGTTATCTATAGAAGACCATACTTCTCTGCCATCTTTATCGCATGCTCCCATCTGTTAAGCTACTGGGTAATTTTTGCCTGCTTAAGTCCCTTAAGTGATTCTGTGTACTGTAGTTATACCTTCCTTATTATAAAGTTCTTTAAGGGCTTAGTATCTTCTTTTAACCGAATTAGCTATTCCTTAACTGTAAGGGAAGGGTCAAGCAGTAGCTTCTTCTAGATTGATACTATAGACATAATCTAGGTGCGTATCTATTGCAGATACTCTTCCTGTTTTAGAAAGTACTTTATATCCTGGTCGTAGTATCGTCTGCTGTTCTCGTACGCTCTCTGTTGGTTTGTCAAAAGCTGTATATATAAGGTTGCATTCTTATTAAAATCTATAACTTTTAGAAGAGGTGGTTTTTCAAGTAGACCTTCTTAAGGTGCTTCTATAGCTGGGTTAATGTGGGCCCAAATTTGCTAATCTATAAGGGCTTATAGTTGCTAGATCTATTGCTCCCAGTCTTCTAGTTTATTGAGGATGATCGTGGTCAATGAACTCAACGTCAGTGGAGTCATTTTAACTAATAGGTAGAGGGGAATTAAGATGGAATTCGTCATCAGGATCGTCCTTGTCGTCAGGATTGTCCTTTAACGATTAAGGTAGGATTTCTATCAGAGTCTGCGTCTTAACAATAAGGTGTCAGAGTCTGACAATAAGGTAGAATTTCTTTAAATAATTAAGTAATAGCTGAATAGCTTCTTAAGTCGGCGGACCGGGCTTATAACTGTCACGAAATTCATATAGAGGGGTTCATTAATAAAATAGGTTAATTAATTAATGATCTTAACTTGATCGTTAATTAATATTAATATTGTGCTAGTGAGCCCCTTAGGCTCTAAGCTCAGATAAAGAGATTTATAATGCACGTGCTCCGTGCACGTGACTCGTACACGTGACCCACGCCTTTAGAGAATACAGATTATCTAACAAGAGGAGGATTAATATTAATAACTAGATAGAATAGCTAGTGAAAAAAGGAGAAGATGGAGTAATAGACGAATAATAAGTAAAAAGTAGACCGACTACTTATAGAAATAAGGACGCGGTAAAATGTATAAATAAGGGTATAAGTCTGTGTGCCTCTAAGTACCAGCTGCTTAGTGTCTTAAATATAAGTCCTCCCTTAACGCAAGGCAGATTAATAGAAGTTGTTATACTGCCTATATAAGGCGGAGCGCTTATAAAGGGCTTAGCTAGAATGCTAATTAAACTACCCTATAACGTACTAACAGCTCCTTTGCTATAGATGGGGAGTAAATATACAAGATTAATTAGCTGAGATAAGTCTACTGCTTAAGCAGTGTCCTGCTCTGTAAAGGGTGGGCGTTAGGAGTAGATTATATAATGCTATTTCTGCTAGGTGAGGTGTTATTAGGGGGTTATTATTAGCTTTTAGTTCTAGTTTACAACTTTATATAAACGCCTCTAAATACTGCACTGTTGGGGCTGTCTAAAAGCTAAGTTGTCTATTTACCTTATTTTAACCTTAGGCCAGGCTTATTAGCTATTAAGGCGACAGGAAATTGCGTTAAGGTGTATAATAGGGCTTAAGTAAAGCCACGCAACTAGATAGGTATTGCTGTGCAAAGCAACGCTTAACCGGCTGCCTTAATATCGCCGTCTCAAAATAATTGGAAGAAAGGGGTTAATGCTAGCCCTTATTGTTCAATGTAACCCTCCTATAGAGGTATAGTAAAGTAGGGTGTGGACAGGGAAGGATTATACTCCTATTATAGCTGTATCGTAGTGCGTTTATAATGCTGTGCTAGTATCCCTAAGTTAGTAAATTGGCTTGACTTTTAAGGTATAGTTAAAGCGGAGCCCACTGTTAGCTCTCCTATTAGCCAAGCAGCAGAGAGGAGTAGGATATAAAAGGCCTCTATATCCTTTAACTAGACCTACATTAAGCACAGAATCCTTTAAGGAAATCCCTCCTTACTTTCTTGCAAAGACACTTAAACTATTAGCTGCCTTATCTCTTTAACAATGAGCAACTTGGACGACTTAGATGCCATAATAGTGGATACCACATTGTATCAGATTAAGGTGCGCTCTAAATATTAAATCCTTTGTGGGATACCGCTAATAGAGCTAGGATATACTGCTTACTTCTAATCCTAAGGGCTCTAATAAGGCCGTTAATACAGTAGGGTAGGTATGCAATAGTTGCTTCCCTGTGGTTTTGTCTATTTACTAGCTTACTAATATAAGTAGGATATCTAGTTAGCACTAGAACGCAAGAGTAATTTAGAGAATAATAAGGCCGATACAGAAGGAACTATAAGGAAATATTTACCCCGCACTAATAAGATGAAGAAGTCGTCTTAATATAGTCTGCTTGGTAACTCCTTCTAATAAAGCTTATTAACCCCTAGCTTACTTTATTAGGGGCAATAAAGAGATTAGGTAGCTTAGTTAATTAATTTAGCTATAGGCTTAGCTAACTTAATAGGAAAATCAACAGCCTTAAAAAAAACGACTGCTATATTATAAGTTATCTAGGGAAGGTTAACAATCGGACCAACAGCCTAAGAAGTGACTAGGAAGAAATAAGAGATACTATTAGGCGGTTTTAGAATAAAATCCATACTTTTAAGAGAGGTAGTAATAAAACTTTAGATTATAAAGATAAACGGGTTATAAAGGCTAGAAACAAGATTATAGCATTTAAGAGGAAAAGGGCACGCTTAGTCTAAGAATAGAGAAGTCTCCAGAATTAAGGAGGAAATTTGTTGCTTAAATAGTACGCTCTTTAGTTATTATATCGTTTACTTATTAAAGGAAATTTGTATATTGGATTTAAGTTAGGACTAGCCCTACCCTTTATGGCGAGTATTTGCCGCATTTATATGCTTAATTAGCAATAAGCTAGTAGATTTAACTAAGCTTAGTGTCTAAAGTGAGTAGAACTATATTCCCCTATTATATGTTTAGGTCTAGTCGCTCTATACTAGCGTCTTCTTTACTAGTAGAGGATAGAATTTATCCTTAAAATAGAAGTTAGTTTATGGAATAATAGAAGAAAAGGGGGCCTATAAGGGTTTCTAGGTCTAGAGGCTATAAAGGCTAATCTATCTCTTAACCCGCCAGCGTCTAAATTAGGTTTAGCTCGTTTTAGGACCAGCTATGTAATTATTTATGGGCGCTTATAGGAGCAACTCTACCTGGTGCTCTTCAGCCTTGCTGTATAAAAGCCCTACTGTATTAGAGCCTTATATGTTACGGAATAAACTAAAACCAATAAGTATGATTAGTTATAGACTAGAAAACGCTGCCTACCCGCATTTAGGCTATTGTGGCTTAGCATTTAACTAAGCCCTATAAAGCCTTAGTCTAAGCCATGTTAAGTTAGCTTAACTTTTCCATACCTAATCTTTAATCCTCGCGTTTGCTTATACCTTACTTCCTCCCTTACACTTTCCTCTCTTGCTATTTACTTATTTCAAGACGCGCTAGTGTGTATTTAACCTCCCTGCACTTATTTACTTCTCTGCTATTATACCATCCTTATATACTGGTCTCTTTAATCTCCCCTTGCCTGCTTACCTACCTGCTATATTAGCCCTCCTAATATAGCTCTTAGCGCGCCCGCCTATAATGACGAATCTCTTTAGATTAAAGATAATAAAAATGAAGCCTATTAGAGAAGGGCTAAATGACTTTCGCGATTTATTTAACTTAACTTATTAGGATCTGGGCATCCCTAGCTCTTTAAACTCATTGCACTAGATAGGCAATAAAGGTAACTGTTAATGGACCTATTACTAGTTTTTATCTAACGCCTATAGGACTAAAGGATATTTTGCTTAATCTAATACTTGCTCTATAGAGCCTTTATGCTTCTTGTTTATTGCCGTCTAACAGCAGCAATAAAAACCTCCTTGGTGATTTGTTAAGACTTAATTTAGCAGTCAATTCTAATAACTTTAATATTAAACGATTCCTGCCTCTTCTAAATACGATCCTTTGAATTAAACCTAACGAGGTTATCTGGGAAAAGATATACGCCACCGTAATAAAGTCTATGCCTCCCCCCTAACCGCTGCCATTCTACGTTTAAACCCTACTTCTGTACAATATAAGTAGCTTTACTAACTTATCTAAACACAGAAAATACGTGGATTATATCCTAAAGGAGGAGCTAGGCCCTCTTTATATAGGGATTCCTGGCTTATATAAAGCATTCTTTAGGGGAGTGGAAGGTCTTAAAGAGGCAAGCGCCGCCGTTTTTAAGAAATGTAAGGAAGGGGACAATCCACTATACGCTAAGGGTGGCTGGTATAACTGGCCTAAAAGCGCAAAGCAAGATAATATTCTGGAGTGGTTTAATAACCTAATTAAATCATTTTTAGATTTCGCAGAGGAGTATAGGTCTGCCCCAAAGATATAATAAACACTTGTTGTATATACTAAGCAGCCCTTATAAGGGTCTACAGCAAAGCGAAAGCTAGATATTGGTTTTATAAATAATCTAATAGCTAGCGAAAGCTCTTAATGCCATTAGTTATATATACTTATACTAGGAGAGCTAAAAAGTAATCCAAATACTAATATAGCCTTACAGGCGTGGTTTGATTTGGGGAAATATATAAGAGAAGTCTTTACTGCTTAGGACACTTGTTGCTTTGTTTTAAGCTTTACCCTCTATAAACCTATTATGCGGCTATGGGAGTATAACCGGGTAGGAGGCATTATATTATTACTATTTAATATTAATAAAGACGGGCTATAATTTACCTTAGCAATATTAGGATTTCTCTAGATGAACAAGGAGTAGCTTGGGTTTAATCCTACCATTCTAATATTAGACGGTAAATGGTATATTAAAATTGTATACAACGGCCAGACTGAGCGTCTTATCCTTAACAAAGTTATTAAGTAGGCATACTGTGTTGTAGGTTAGGTGACAACTTACTAAAGAGAACACTATAAGGGGGACACCTTTAAGAAACCCCTTATTATTAAAGACTTATGGCAGTACCTAGAGCGTAAGGAAGAAGGCAAACTGCTATATAAGATATTAGAGGAGGGAGTGGTTAATATAGCCAGGTACTATCACTATAAGACTATTTATATAAATGGATAAAATGATAACATCTACAATATCCGCAAGGGGCTAGATATTATAAAAGCGACAAAATACAAGCTAGAAAGCTTAATAATGCCTCTAAGACTAGCTGGAGTACAAATTAGTATAAGAAAAGGCTAAAGTTTTAGTAGAAAGAGATCTTCTAGCTATATTAATATCCCATTGCCGCCTAGCAAGTGTATGTGTTTAGGTTCTCTACCTAAAGGCGGAAAGCGCCTTATAACCCTAAATCGAGTATATTAACGCGTTATTACTAAGGACTACGGAAAGCCTCTTTATAAGGCAAGCTCTTAGGCTGCAATGCTTGCTATACTAGAGGGTGGCATTAAAGGATATAAGTCTTTATATACACGGGCCGGTATTATCTAATATAATATTTTAACAGGCAACCTTATAATAAACAAGGAAGATAATAATTCTTCTTAGCCAGTATTTTTAATTAACTTTAATCTTGCGATTAAGGAGCAGTGGGAAGGGCCTTTAGGAGCGCGGGGCAAGACCAGTATAAGAGCGTTTATAGCGATTGGAGTGCTCCTAGGCGAGATATACTCAGCTTGGCATAATTTTAAGTCGTTCTTTTAGGTGCTATTCTAGATATATATTTACTATAATAGACCTAATAAGAAAGGCAACGTTGTTAATAGGTTTGATAAGTGGAATTCTATAGATATAGAAGAGCTAGCTAAAATAAAAAAAGGGGCAGTGGCTAATAAAGAGGATTTTCTTAAGACTGCAGGTAATAACTTTTCACTATACTATCAGCCACTGATCTTTTAGGTTAATAGATTGCGGAAGGTAGTCTTTCTAGGCAGTGGGAGGCGAAAGGGAAAGGATAAAAAACTTCCTTCTTAAATAAAGGAGGTGCTTTAGGAAGCAAGGAAGGATCTAAAGGTGTTAGCAAAGTAGATAGAATAATATTTTATTGCTCTTTTACTATACGAGTAAAGTTTTGCGGAGATTTGGGCGGCTAAGGCTAGGTAGCAGCCTTGGTTAAAACGTATATAAAACAGCGTAGGGCGAGTCGCCTAGGCTAAATAAACTTAGGAAAGCGGATAACCTAATCTTCTGCTAGATTATTAGGTCCCTATACCCCACCATCCTATATAGGCTTTATATTTCTATAAAACACGTAATCCACTCCCTAGCCTATTAGAAGCAGCCTTATACCGCCTAAATAGAGGCCGTAGGAGAATTAATCCCCTACTCTAACTAATCCCCTACTTAAATAAGTCCCCTACTTAAATAAATCCCCTACGGGAGCTAATGCCCATATATTTCGCCGCCCTATAGGAACCAGTCCCCTACTCTAATAAATCCCCTATAGGATCTAGTCCCCTACTTTAACAAATCCCCTGCGCTAATAAATCCCCTACGCTAATAAATCCCCTACTTTAATAAACCCCCTGCTCTAATAAATCCCTTACTCTAACAAATCCCCTATAGGTGCCAATACCTACGTATTCCGCCGCCCTATAGAAACCAATTCCCTGCGGCTTATATTCCTATATGGCTTTTGCTCCCCTGTGGGGGCTATTAGCCACGTCCGCTGCTTCCCTACGGGAACCAATCCCCTACGGCTCCCGTTCTCCCATTTTTAAACAAGAGATCGCCCCTAGAGGTGGCTCCATAAAGCCTAGAGGAACTCTGCTCCGACAACTATAAATAAAAGGGTTGGTCTAAAATACGTCAATAACGCCAAATTTAAAAGTATAGGTGTGATTAAGAGTCCTAGGGTTAAAAAGCCCTGGTTATAGGGCTAGTGCTAATCCCTATAAAAGACCCGCCTACGGGAGCGCCTGTGCCTTTAATATGTATCCGTTGACGAGGATACAGGTTAGGGGTTTTAGTATAGTCTAGTTGACTTAGCAACCGCGCCAAGCCAAACGCTAAGTAGCGGAGGTAGTGTATTACCGCCATAACACTATCCTAGGAAGTAGACCCTTAATAAGGGTATGGCTAGAGCGGGTTAGCCGCCCTCCCTACTAGTGCCGGAAATACGTTACGTATGCCAAACTAAGATCAGTAACTTATAGTGTGTAGTACTATAGGGCGAGTACCAAGTACATCTTATTACATATTACCACTGTATTCTGTAATATATAGACTATATACGTCTAACGCAAGACTCCAAAAAGAGAAAGGAGGGAGAAATAAAATAACAGCCCAAACTAAATATTATCCATTATAGCTTCCCTTTAAATAGGCTCTATAGTTACTAAAGCTCTATTTCCTTAACTATAGATTTATAATGGCTATAGCCTTCTATAGTAGTGGGATGTTGTGCACTAAGAGCCCTAATATACCCATTATATACTTGCTAATAGAGTCCAGACAGTGGCGTTTATTTACGCAAAGCGACATGGAGATCTAGTGGTGTCTGCGTAAACAGCAAGGACGTGGATACTATACTTGGATTGGATTCTTACGCTATAGGGTGCCTAAATAGCCTATAGGCTGATTAATCTAATCTAATTAGAATAACTAAAATTCCGTTAAATTCACGTTTCATTCCTAGCCTAACTCGATTTTGTTCTTCTCTACTATCTCCGCTACTTCTGTTGCTAATACTAGGTACCCTTTAAAGTGTAAGTCCTTTCGCTAAGGGAGTGAGCTGCTGGATATACTATTAATATACTATTAATATGGGTGCTTTATAAGATTCTAATAAAACCTTAGCTTAGTTTAGCGTTGTTTGTGACAGAGCCCTGCCGAATTAGGAAAGCAACTTTATTACACCTATCTTTTAAACCACAATATCTTCTACCACACTGCTTGTATTGCAATGCGGACAAATACACCTTGGTTTCTGGGCTGTTTTCAATTGTTTTTGTATATAAACATCACAAATTGGTTCCTGACCCTAAGCCCGGTTTTGGCCTTTATAACACACCGCATAATACGGTTCCAGTAGATTAACAACCTCTGTATTCCCCCCCTCTCTAGCCCACGTCAGCGGCGTCCGACTATAATTATCCTTAGAGTTTAGCTAAGAGCCATTCTTAATAAGCAGCTTAACAGCTCTCTTATTTCCTTTCTCTACAGCCCTTAATAGTGGTGTCTAGTCATTCTATTAATAGGGAGATCTTTATATTGGCGGGATTTGCTTACTCTCTAAAGTAGTAAAGAAGGGCAGTGTCAGCTATTAATTTTAACATAGGCCTGCTTAGCTTAGGCTAGATTCACTTACAACCTATAGTAGTAAAGGAGGGCAGCATTAGCTATTAATTTTAATACGGACCTACTTAGCCTAGGCTGGATTCACTTACTCTCTATAGCAGTAAAGGAGGGCAGTATTAGCTATTAATTTTAATATAGACCTACTCAGCCTAGGCTGGATTTACTTACATCCTATAGCAGTAAAGGAGAGTAGTGTTAGCTATTAATTTTAATACGGACCTACTCGGCCTAGGCTGGATCTACTTACATTCTATAGCAGTGAATAAGGGCAGCATTAGCCATTAATTTCAACACGGGCCTGCTTGGCCTAGGCTAGATTTACTTACAACCTATAGCAGTAAAGAAGGGCAGTGTTAGCTATTAATTTTAATATGGACCTACCTAGCCTAGGCTGGATTCACTTACATCCTATAGCAGTAAAGGAGGGCAGTATCAGCTATTAATTTTAACACGGATCTGCTTAGCCTAGGCTAGATTTACTTACTTCCTATAGTAGTAAAGGAGGGCAGTATTAGCTATTAATTTTAACATAGACCTGCTCGGCCTAGGCTGGATTTACTTACAAACTATAGCAGTAAAGGAGGGCAATATTAGCTATCAATTTCAACATGGACCTGCTTAGCCTAGGCTGGATTTACTTACTCCCTATAGTAGTAAAGGAGGGCAGTGTCAGCTATTAATTTAATACAGACTTGCTTGGCCTAGGCTAGATTCACTTATAAACTATAGCAGTAAAAGAGGGCAGTGTTAGCTATTAATTTTAATATAGACCTGCTTGGCCTAGTCTAGATTTACTTATAATCTTATACCAGTATTCCACCTCAAGCACCTTAACATGGTTATGAAGTAACAGCTATATTACCTCCACGTTCCCTCCCTCTATAGCCCACATCAGCGGCGTCTGACTATAATTATCCTTAGAGTTTGGCTGAGAGCCATTCTTAAGAAGTAGCTTAACAGCTCTCTTATTTCCTTTCTCTATAGCCCTTAATAGTGGTGTCTAGTCACTCCCTTAATAGGGAGATCTTTATATTAGTGGGATTTGCTTACTCTCTAAAGTAGTAAAGAAGGGCAGCGTTAGCTATTAATTTTAATATAGACCTGCTCGGCCTAGGCTAGATTTACTTACAACCTATAATAGTAAAGGAGGGCAGTATTAGCTATTAATTTTAACATAGACCTGCTTAGCCTAGGCTAGATTCACTTACTCCCTATAGTAGTAAAGGAGGGTAGTGTTAGCTATTAATTTCAATACAAACCTACTTGGCCTAGGCTAGATTTACTTACAACCTATAGCAATAAAGGAGGGTAGCGTTAGCCATTAATTCTAATATAGACCTGCTTGGCCTAGGCTGGATTCACTTACATCCTATAGCAGTAAAGGAGGGCAGCGTTAGCTATTAATTTTAATATAGACCTACCCGGCCTAGACTAGATTTACTTACTCTCTATAACAGTAAAGGAGGGCAGCATTAGCTATTAATTTCAATATGGACCTACTTAGCCTAGGCTAGATTCACTTACTAACTATAGCAGTAAAGGAGGGCAGCATCAGCTATTAATTTCAATATAGACCTACTCGGCCTAGGCTAGATCTACTTACATTCTATAGCAATAAATAAGGGCAGCGTCAGCCATTAATTTTAATACAGGCCTGCTCGGCCTAGATTCACTTACTCTCTATAGCAGTAAAGGAGGGCAGTATTAGCTATTAATTTCAACACAGACCTATTTAGCCTAGGCTGGATTTACTTACTTCCTATAGTAGTAAAGGAGGGTAGTATTAGCTATTAATTTTAACATAGACCTACTTAGCCTAGGCTAGATTTACTTATAAACTATAGTAGTAAAGGAGGGCAGCGTTAGCTATTAATTTTAACACAGACCTACTTGGCCTAGGCTGAATTCACTTATAGCCTATAGCAGTAAAGAAGGGCAGTATTAGCTATTAATTTTAACACAGACCTACTCAGCCTAGGCTGGATTTACTTACATCCTATAGTAGTAAAGGAGGGCAGCGTTAGCTATTAATTTCAATACGGACCTACTTAGCCTAGGCTGGATTCACTTACAACCTATAGCAGTAAAGGAGGGCAGCGTTAGCTATTAATTTTAACATAGACCTACTCAGCCTAGGCTAGATTCACTTATAGCCTATAGCAGTAAAGAAGGGCAGTGTTAGCTATTAATTTTAATACAGACCTACTCGGCCTAGGCTGGATTTACTTATATCCTATAGTAATAAAGGAGGGCAGTATTAGCTATTAATTTTAATACGGACCTGCCTAGCCTAGACTAGATTCACTTACTCTCTATAGCAGTAAAGGAGGGCAGTATTAGCCATTAATTTTAATACGGACCTACTTAGCCTAGGCTAGATTTACTTACTTCCTATAGTAGTAAAGGAGGGCAGTATTAGCTATTAATTTTAATATAGACCTACTCAGCCTAGGCTGGATTTATTTACAAACTATAGCAGTAAAGGAGGGTAGCATTAGCTATTAATTTTAACACAGACCTACTCGGCCTAGGCTGGATTCACTTATAGCCTATAGCAGTAAAGGAGGGCAGCGTTAGCTATTAATTTTAATATAGACCTGCTCGGCCTAGGCTGGATTCACTTACAGACTATAGCAGTAAAGGAGGGCAGTATTAGCTATTAATTTTAATACGGACCTGCCCGGCCTAGACTGGATTTACTTACTCTCTATAGCAGTAAAGGAGGGTAGTATTAGCCATTAATTTCAATATGGACCTACTCAGCCTAGGCTAGATTTACTTACATCCTATAGTAGTAAAGGAGGGCAGCATTAGCTATTAATTTCAATATGGACCTACTCGGCCTAGGCTAGATTTACTTACAACCTATAGCAGTAAAGGAGGGCAGTATTAGCCATTAATTTTAACACGGACCTGCTTAGCCTAGGCTAGATTCACTTACTCTCTATAGCAGTAAAGGAGGGTAGTATTAGCCATCAATTTTAACACGGACCTGCTTAGCCTAGGCTAGATTTACTTACTTCCTATAGTAGTAAAGGAGGGCAGCGTTAGCTATTAATTTTAATATAGACCTGCTCAGCCTAGGCTGGATTTACTTATAAACTATAGCAGTAAAAGAGGGCAGCGTTAGTTATTAATTTTAATATAGACCTGCTCGGCCTAGTCTAGATTTACTTATAATCTTATACTAGTATTCTACCTTAAGCACCTTAACATGGTTATAAAGTAACAGCTATATCACCTCCACATTCCCTCCCTCTATAGCCCACATCAGCGGCGTCCAACTATAATTATTCTTAGAGTCTGGCTGAGAGCTATTTTTAATAAGCAGCTTAACAGCTCTCTTATTTCCTTTCTCTATAGCCCTTAATAGTGGTGTCTAGTCATTCTCTTAATAGGGAGATCTTTATATTGGCGGGATTTGCTTACTCTCTAGAGTAGTAAAAAAGGGCAGTATTAGCTATTAATTTTAACACGGACCTACTCGGCCTAGGCTAGATCTACTTATATCCTATAGCAGTAAAAGAGGGCAGCGTTAGCTATTAATTTCAATATAGACCTACTTGGCCTAGGCTGGATTTACTTACTTCCTATAGCAGTAAAGGAGGGCAGTATTAGCTATTAATTTTAATATGGACCTACTCAGCCTAGGCTGGATTTACTTACTAATTATAGCAGTAAAGGAGGGCAGTATTAGCTATTAATTTTAATACAGACCTGCTTGGCCTAGGCTAGATTCACTTATATACTATAGTAGTAAAGGAGGGCAGTGTTAGCTATTAATTTTAATATGGACCTACTTGGCCTAGTCTAGATTTACTTACAATCTTATACCAGTATTCCACCTCAAGCACCTTAATATAGTTATGAAGTAATAGCTGTATTACCTCCACATTCCCTCCCTCTATAGCCTATGTCAGCGGTGTCCGACTATAATCATCCTTAGAGTCTGGCTAAGAGCTATTCTTAATAAGCAGCTTAACAGCTCTCTTATTTCCTTTTTCTGTAGCCCTTAATAGTGGTGTCTAGTTATTCCATTAATAGGGAGATCTTTATGTTGGCGGGATTTACTTACTTTCTAAAGTAGTAAAGAAGGGCAGCGTTAGCTATTAATTTTAATATAGGCCTGCTCAGCCTAGGCTAGATTTACTTACTCTCTATAGCAGTAAAGGAGGGCAGTGTTAGCTATTAATTTCAACACAGACCTGCTCAGCCTAGGCTGGATTTACTTACTCCCTATAGTAGTAAAGGAGGGTAGCGTTAGCTATTAATTTTAATATAGACCTGCTTAGCCTAGGCTAGATTCACTTACAACCTATAATAGTAAAGGAGGGTAGCGTTAGCTATTAATTCTAACACAGACCTACTCAGCCTAGGCTGGATTCACTTACAAACTATAGCAGTAAAGGAGGGTAGTGTCAGCTATTAATTTTAATATAGACCTACTAGGCCTAGGCTGGATTCACTTATATCCTATAGTAGTAAAGGAGGGCAGCATTAGCTATTAATTTTAATATAGACCTGCTTAGCCTAGGCTGGATTTACTTACGGGCTATAGCGGTAAAGGAGGGCAGCATTAGCTATTAATTTTAACACGGACCTGCTCGGCCTAGGCTAGATTTACTTATATCCTATAGCAGTAAAGGAGGGCAGCGTTAGCTATTAATTTTAATACGGACCTGCTTAGCCTAGGCTGGATTTACTTATAAACTATAGCAGTAAAGAAGGGCAGCGTTAGCCATTAATTTTAATATAAACCTACTCGGCCTAGTCTAGATTCACTTACAACCTTATACCAGTATTCCACCTTAAGCACCTTAACATGGTTATAAAGTAACAGCAGCATCACTTCTGTATTCTCTCTCTCTATTGCCTAAGTCAGCGGCGTCTATCCATTTGCGTCTTTGGAATTCAGTTCTGTAGTCTTTAATTATATCTTTAACAGTACCAAATCAATTCTAAAATATGCCGCGATGTGTAACTTAGAGAGGGACATAACAAATAATCCCAAAAACCTATATCTGTATATATGCCTGCAAAGGCTCCGTTAACTCTAATAACATTTCTGCGGGTCTATAGAAAGATAGGTCTGTGCTAATTCAACTATAGACTCTTCTCTTTGGCCAGAATTTCGCAGGTAGTGGCCCCATCTGCTAGCTGCATAGTCCAACAAAGGATACCATAATATTATTTGTGCTTCACTAGCCGGAGAGTCTTGTCCAGTCTATGGCAGAAAATTGACCGTAAGGGGCCGAAACATGATGTATTTAAGGCAGGTATAAGTAATATAGGCGTGTCCTTATTCAAGCGTCTGCTTGAAGATTTAGCAACGCTCCGTAAAATACTCATATAGAAGTAAATGGACTAGACGGACGGTTAAAGTCTCCGCATTAATTGTTGCCAGGCCTAGATAACAGCCAAGAAACGTACCTGGATCTTTAAGATTTTCTCAATCCAAGTCCTCCTTCTCTTCTTCTACGGCAAGTGCGTAAAGAAGCTCGTCTACTATGAGGGGCCGTTTAGCCAAATGTATCTATGTTAAGATGTTGGTCGCATTAATTTTGGTTCTTTTTAAATCCTCAATTCTGTCCATTGTTTCACTAAATGTCTGCGTAAGACTTGGTTGTAAGGAATTTAATCTATCTTTGTAACTTGCTATTGTGTCTTCCTTAAGAACAAGGCCGATATGGAGCGCAGGTAGAAGAAATCTGCAACGACGTCAATATTTGAAACCCTTTAGCACATGAGATGTTACAAACACTCCCTAAAACACCTCCAGAAGTTTCTTAATAATTTTCTCTTTTAACTTGTCGTTTATAATCCAGGGATAGACTTTTCGATTATCTTCAATTCTCCATTTAGCAAAGGCCCGAATATCAGCTTTATAAGCTTTAATAGAGATTATAGATGGCTTTGGCAAACTAATAAGGCTATTAATAATAGACTAAACGTATAGACGCCCAGTATAGATTAAGCGAATAGAGGCTGCCTTTAAACGCGCTTAGGTAAAGCGATTTAAAAGCTCCTTTAGATCCTTATACTTGTTAAGTGCATTAATACAGATATACGTTTCAGTGAAAGCATTATAGGCCTCACAAAGCATCTTAGTTGCTTGCTCTATTAGAGCTGTTTTTTGGTATTAATACTTGCTTTAAATCTTTTTAATCTATTTAGGGATATTAGGCAAGGGCCAGAGAAGTTATTTTACAATTACGCTAATAAGTTTTTCAGTGGTTTGCTGGCTCTGATTCTTGTAGTCTAGATATATATAGGCGACCCCTGTTTTTAGCGGATCTATATAGTGCTTTCCCAACTTAAGGTGCTTGATGAGAACGAATCTATGCACGTTAATTAAAGCTCCTTTTGGAAATTATCTCATATACGTTGCTACCGTTTTCCTAGCGCCTAGATCTCCGAGTGCGTAAAGCGCAAAGCCTCCTAATGGGTTTAAACGCTATATTAAGAACTTATCTAGCAGTGCTGTGCTAGTATTAGGTACTTTATAAGCCTTATAAACGTCTTTATGCCTTTTCCAAGGCTCTAGAGGGGAAAGCCACTTAAAAAGTGCTTTGTTGTGCTGGACTAGCGTATCTTTAGAATTTGGTAAACTAAACTAAAGGGTTAAATACCTTCTTAGTAGTGTTTTAACGCATCTAGCCTTTCTCCAATTAAGTCGATTTTATTTTCCACTATTAAAATATATCTTAGCATACAGAAGGGTAAGAAAAGTTTAGTTAAAGACGCAAACTAACTTTTCTTTAGTTATGCGTAAATAATTGGGGTATTTTCTACCTCTACGGAGGGGAGCTTAAGAAGTAGTTCCTTTGCATACGCTAAAGCTATAAGGGAAGCGTAACATTGCTATTTATCATTTTTACGCCCGTTAGCATAGTTAGAGATCCCCCAGATTATAAGGTAAGGAAAGTTGTTCATTAACCCAAATGCCTCCATCTTAACACAGCATGCCCCCAATTGCTTATAAAGTTTGTCTTTCTGTTCCTCATTCTTCATAACATGATTGCCAGACGCAATAATACTATAGTGAATTTCTGGATCTGGGAAACATAAATTCGGTGTTACTTCGTATTTAAGACAGAGTCCATCCTCTTAAGGCTCAGGATCCATCTTATATATAGGGTTGTTCTCACGGCCTTAGTAGACCCAATCTTTTAGTTTTTAGAAAGTCCGCTTAGGAAAGTGTCTCATAAAGGTATAGATCCTGCTTTTATTAAGAAGCTGAAGTCTTTTTAAGGCTCCGATAACTTAGATAAGTCCTTTAGCTAGTTAATCTAAGGAACCCTTAATTTTAAATCCGTCCGTTTCCTATTTACTAAAGTCGCTCTGCACTACGCCGCCTGACTAGCCTTTGGGCTCACTGACGACAATGTCACCAAGTTAAATCTAATAATCGTTACTTGGAATGCCGCCGCCGATTCTAACCATTAGCATATATTGCACTTTTTGGAAGCTTTCTGTAAGATTCCTAGTGACGACATAAGTAGGGAGTCCACTGGCTTCGTTAATGCACGCTATAATAACATTATGTTCTCCAATTGTTCTAAAAATGTAAGTATTGGTATCTCCGGGGGCGATTGGCAGGGCTTTATACTTTATATCAAGCATTGCAGTAGCTGTAGTAGATTTAACAGCAAGTGCAGAGATCCATTCGATGGTATAATTATCGCAGGTAAGTGAGGCTGGCTGCGGAGCAGTTGCCACTGCTATATTTAGTGCTTTGCGTTATACTATATAACCACAATTAACGCTTGAACGGGCTAATTTTGACAGTATTTTCGGATCTAGATATAAAGTAAAATGAACATATAGGATAAGACGGCTCCAAAAATAGAAGGAAAAAAAAAGGAAATAAGGTTATTTGTTTAGTGGGGGGAGAATAGAACACTTTGCGATATAGCAGAGTTTAGGGCGATCTATAGTATAATTTTTTGTTCATGTTCCACTTGGTCTTAAAACAGATAGGTAGGGGGATATTGGCCAAGTAGGTCTAACCTTAAGGGGGTATAATTTTGACTATTTTAACCCTAGCCCCTAAGGCGGCGCTGCAGGGCTCTGCTTCGACTAGTTGAGAAGTAACTATGTGTTAGCAATAGGCGCGCTTATAGCGTCTAATTCTAGATTAAAGGGGTTAGCCTTTAGAGTAAAATCATAGCTAATTAGACCAGAGAAAAGCCTGTATATACATTATCTATGCTTGCGTTACTATAAGCAGCCTAGCAGCTAAAATCAGGGCTCTGCCTAATTACGACATTTTGTTGGTTGGTGTAATTTCCGCCTACTGGAATTCCTACGTCTGTGAGCTTTGTAAGCTGCCCCTTCTATTTATCTAAATTAGTAATGTTCTAAATTTAATACACTGTATGCTAAGGCAAGGCTTTGTTACAGCAGCAAAACGCATCTTAGATCTTTATTAGAGTGAGCTGTAGGCTTGGTATTGTAAGATAAGGTCTACTAAAACACAGTATTAGCAAGCTGAACATGTGTCTTTCTAGATCGACGCTTTACCGGATGTGTAGAGTAGGGGGTGTAAAGGCCTAGTTTGTAGAGCGGGGTAAAGTTTTATTGGAGCTGCATTTGAGGGGAAGCCGGTTTCGCTAACAACTGTATACAATAAGATGTACTTAGTACTCACCCTATAGTACTACAGACTGTAAGTCACTAATGTCAGTTTAATATATATAGCGTATTTCCAGTACTAGTAGGGAGGACGGCTAACCCGCTCTAGCTATACCATTGTTTTTATAGCGTTTCCCAAACATTAGCGCGGTCAAAGCTATGATCCACTTTGTAAAGGAGATAGGATATTTATACCTAAGCGAATAACAAGCCGATCTTAATAAGTAAATATACTTAAGGATCCTCTCTCCTACCTACACCTCCTAACCAACTACACTAGCGGCATGAAGAAATTCCAAAGAGAATACGTTAATTAGCCTAAAGAGGTAAAAAGCTAACTAATAAGAGGGCTTAAAGATTTAATAAATAAGAGGGCTTAAAGATCTAATAAATAAGAGGGCTCAAAGTTCTAACGAGTGGGGGGGCTCAAATATTTAATAAATAAGAGGGCTTAAAGATTTGACAAATAAGAGGGCTTAAAGATTTAATAGATAAGAGGGCTTAAAGATTTGACTAATAGGAGGGCTCGAAGATTTAACAGATAAGAGGGTAAGAAAATTTAACTAATAAGAGGGCTTAAAGATTTGACCAATAAGAGGGTAAAAGATTTGGCCAATAAGAGGGCAAGACGAGCGGCTACTAAAGTTTTCTCGCGCGGTACTAAACACCTTTTAGAACTACGTTCCTCCAGGCATCTATAAGCAATTCGCCCGCGTTATAGCCTACTATATAGGCCTTATTGTCACAGGAGTAAATAAGTATATAGGCTTATGTCCTTATGGGAATGGAAGCCATCTGCAATTACAATTTCAAGAAAGTAATAAATACTAATGCTACTAGCTACAAGTTCTACAAAACATATTTGCTGATGCTGTATGTATATAAGCGAATCTACGTATATAAGTTCAAATTCTTAACTGATTTTATGCCTTTAAAGTTACTTTCAAAATCCTGGTTTAACGTAAGAGCTATTCTCAAATGCTTATATATAAGTTTCTCTTCCTTGCTTTTAGCCAAGCCGTAACCAGTCCGTATAGCGTTCTTAATCTAACATAGTATATGTTAGCGCTAGGCTTATAACTTTTGCTTAAATATTGCCTTACTTATCTTCTGTTTAATTTATGGTCTAAAAGCCGCTTTATATCTTTTCTAGAGATATTAGGAGCATTGGCTTGCTCTAGGAAGGTCTTCCACACCTACTCTCTTGCCGGGTTCTTTAGCTCGTTATATTTAAGTGCAAGATATATTCTGCTCTGTATAGCTGCATTAAATATGGTAATCCTGTTTGTTATAAGAAACATAATGCCTTAGAAATACTCCATCTATTATAGGAAGACAGATACTAGGCTATTACGTTAAACATTATTTAAAGTTCTTTTAGTAAGAAAGATATTAGCCTTATCTATAAGAAGGATAGCGTTCTAGTAGTAAACGTTTTCAACTATTAGGGCCAGGTTTTATTCCAAATGGGCTAGATCCGTATTAAGGTCTCCCGTATAAGCCTTTTTATAGTCAGACTGGTATATAAATACACTTATAAAAGGGAATAAACTATATAGAGGGGTCTCCTCTGAGATTCGGCAAGCGCTTTAGCTGTTAATGTCTTTCCTACCCTAGGTGGGCCACTGAAATGGTTAGCCTTTAAAACAGCCAGTGCCTTGCTAGAAAACTTACTATAGTAAAAAGACTAGGCCTTTCCCCTTCCCTTTAATTATATTATTAAACTTTAATTTCCTAGACCTAGACTAGTAGCTCTTTATAAGTCCTTAAAGCACCATTTTCTTATCCTCCTTAATTGCAAGTAACTTGAATGCCAAGGGATTCTATTTAATGTCCTTAATGTTAACAACGGCAAATTCACCTATTAGTGCTTGTATTAGTATATATAATTTGCTAGCTCCAGGAAAAGAGTGTATAGAAAGCCTAACCCTATTTTTTATCCGCCAAACTAAAGGCCAGGGCTGTTGGTGGATAGATTAGGTACTTATTATCTCCTATCTCCTTAGGAACTAAACCCTAATTCTTTATATCGCCTTACTAATTAGTCCCTTAATTATATATGCCGATTCTATACACATCTGTAATAATTAGCTGCTTGCCATAGTTAGGATTCTAACGATAAAATGCTATTGCGTCTACTATAATGCAACCGCTTGTAGAAAATCTTAACGGGCTATCTTTGGTCCAGAAAAAGGCGATCCCTTTATATTCACGGTGGTTAATGCCTCTTAAAGACACGAACTTCCGGCTATTGCTAATAAGATCCTGCTTTATCTTAGCTTGTCTCTTATAACGCTCCAGTGGAAATACCTTAAGAGATGTAATTTTTATAGTTAAACGGAATTCCAGAATAGAGAGGGTGGTTTTTACCTTGCCAAACGCCTTCCCATTGTAGCCGAAATAGTAACAGTTAAGTTCGAAGCTCTTTTCGCTATAAAGTAAGGTTTTGAAGTTACCTAAATTATATATAAGGCATCTTAGTTAATCCAAGCCTTTGCAAATCGTAAGGATGTGCGTATTTGGTTTGAATAAGGCCTAAAGGAGATCGAAATTAATTTCGCCATAGTCCAGAAGCGGTAGGACACTATTGGTTGTAGACACAAAATGGTCTTTAAGGAATCTTAGTAACCCCTAAAGGTGCCTAGCACTAATTAATTCGGGAGAAAGGCTCTCCTAATATGTTTTCAACTAGGGTAGGAAATTAAATATAAGGTTTGTAGGAATCTAGAAGTTAAATTAGAATAAGCTACATCTATAAAAAGGTCCACTTACTATAGGCTTGTCTTCCCAAAGGGAGATGGCTTATACACCATTTAACACCACCTGTAAGGCGTCTCTTACTTCTCCTAAATTTATACCTAGGTACGTACTGTAGTCTTTCTTGTCCTTATCTAGCTTAAAGTTAGTATCTAAGTTAACATGTTTAAAGGCACCTAAGAAATAGACCAAATTTCTTCCAAAGGATATAAATATACTAATCATATATATTACGCTCACTTAACGTATCCGGCGAAGTCTCTATAGTCTTATACTAGCAGCTTTGTTTATCCTAGCTATAGCAGACGCTATATTAGTGTATTTCCAAGTATATTTTAAGGATTTTATGAGCATACATCTCATTTAACACCTTAACTTCAACCTTAGAACCCCTTACTTTGGGTATCTCTTTAACCCCTAAACTTATAGGGGAAGGTAGGGGAGGTGGAGGAGGTAAAGAAGGTTAAGTTATTTAGACTATCTTTAACACAGCCACAAACATTTCAATTATATACTGCGCTGACTGCTCATAATGTAGATACGTTTGGCTTGGGCTATTAGGGGGGGTGTTTATACTATTGCAAGGCAGTAAAGGCGCTGGCGTAACGGGCTTAGATATGACTGGCATTATTGCTCTATAAAGCTTTAGTAACGTAATACTAATCTAAAGAAAGAGCTGAGTGGAAAGAGGAGCTAGATGGTATTATTTTTTAGGCTAGATCTACCATTTTCTTATACAATATAAGCTGTGCTATAGGTATATCTACACCTCTCTTCTAGTAATAGGCTACCTTCCCTAATTAATCCTAGTAGGCTTTAGTTAATACACGTTAATATTGTCTCCGTTATAGTGAATAAAGCTATAGTGTATATACTTATTGGCTTATATACAGGATCTTAGCTCCAGCACTAGAGTAAGCTTAAAAAAAAGACATCGCCTAATCTAATTATAGAAGGCATAATTAATGCAAGGCGCTGTTATAAGGAGACGGGTTTAAGTAGTTGCTTTAACTGCTAATGGCCTCCTAACTTAATTTTAGTATTATTTTGGTAGTTTTTTAATAGTTTTCTAATGGTTCTCTAACGGTTCCTAAATGCCAAAGGTAAGGCGGAGCACAATAGATAGCTGTGTATGTGTATATACAATGCAATTACCGCCTCTCTATGCCTCTAGCTGGATCCCTACTGGAATAGCATTAAATAAGTGGCTGATTTGTCTCCCTAGCACTTTAGTACTTACTAGCTTAGCTATCTAAACGCCTCTATGCCTACAATAGCCCGCTGATAAATTTTTTTGTAGGTAATTAGCGTTCCATTCTCGTTTTCTAGGTTGTTTAAAGCCTCCGATTTTAGACCTATGCATACTTTTGTATAAATCTCTTCGCTCTTTAACATTTTTAGTCTTTTAATTTATCTGAGTTAAGGTTGAGGATACAGCATATGGTTAATTAAAGATAGTTATACGCTTGGCTTTAAGAACACTCCCCTAGCGTTTCTAATATCTACAAAATTGTGTCCCTAGCAATGTGTTCCGTGTGTAATATATAGAACAATTGCTAGCCTTTATGTGTAAGTTTTTGTAGCTTTATATATTGTAACTAATCTGGCTTTTAACGCTAAAATAGAGTGAAATTAGCGATGACTGGAAGAAGGAATTTGAGAGATAACGCGATATTATTTACTCTTATTTTAAAGACTATGGGTTAATAATAGACGACAAAGAAGATAAGGCTCTCTAAAACCTTATTAATCACTATAACGCTTATAACGATTTAGAGAAAGTTTAATGTTTAAAGGAGATGCTATTTAACCTTAATTGGGGTAAAACCCACTAAGAGATATTTACCAAGAAAATATTGTAGGAAGGATAGGAGATATTAAGACATGGAATTTGGATATACTGCAGGCCTTAAGAAGCTCCTAGATGTGACTTAGTAATGGTATAGCGGTGCTTAATAGATTATCCCCCCCATTACAGCTAAATGCGCAATATAACTTTTGTTCAATTTATTTAAAGGGGCATTATTGCTAGGTATACCGTGACATTATTACTTTAAATGCTTGTTTTTTGTAGCCGGAAAACCCTCCTTTAAAGAGCAACTAAAACCTGCCCCTTACTAATTTAGGCATTCTATTTTAGTGGGCGGAATGCCTAGGTGCCAAGACTGGCCCCTAACTATTAGTGCTAATAGCGGGCCTAACTAACAGAGTAATTATATAAGGGTAAAAGCATTTGCTTAACTTAGTTAGGTAAAGTAACTCCTAAGTAAGGCGGGCTAAAATCTTAGCTGCGTGGTTGGAGGTGAAGCTAGTTTTGTAAGCAACTATATCTAGGAAACTGTTTCTTAAGGAGAGCGAAGCGGTTAATTCTCTTTTTTGCTTATATATGCGTATTTAAATCGCACTCTCCCTTCTAATAAGTGCCTAACTAATAGGCGGAGTCTTATATGCCTAGAGTGTGGCTTAGTAACCGTGCTTAGTTTAGGCAGGCAACTTTCTATATTATATATATATAAGCCGATGCCCCACCATGCCGCAATCGGGTGGGCGTAAGGCAATCTTACTAGTTATTGGGTAGTACTACCATAATTTTCACTAACACAATATATATATCCCTTTATAGGATGGTACTAAGGGCTAGTAAATCTAGGCGCAGTCGCGGACGCAGCTATATACCATCTGGCGAATTCGGAGCATATTAGGGCTACGGAAAATTTATAACATTTTATATACTTATATCTATAGAGCTTTTATTCTCGCGCGAGATCTAAACTCCTTAAAAATCCTTACCTTCTGTATTTTGGATATTCGGCTACATCTCTAACTCCCGTGCTGTAATATCCCCAGGGGCACTTAATTACTTTCGGCTGACTAGGAAGTATAGAGCGTATTACTAACTAGAATATAGTACGTATAATTAAGGTATTAAAGTCTTTAACGGATAGCGAACTTATAAAAATATGCAAGACAGAGGTAGGTTTCTCTTTATAGTCTGGTTAGGAATAATCGTGTTATAGACTAATTTTTAAGTAGCTAAATTGCGATAAGTGCCGAATTAAGTCTGGCCCCTCTACTAAAACTATATATTAGACCTCCCCACCTAAAAACACTGTGGCCGTCATCATTGATATCTCTAGCATCGGTGGCTCTTTTAACATCTATTAGAAATTGGATAATAAATAGGGAAATGTTTTTATTAGCATAGTTAGGATAGAAGATAGTAAGAATAGTAACAGATTAGTAATATTATTATAGGAAGCCAGATGGTACTACTGTTCCCTTAGGGCCATTAAAATTAAATATGCTGTAAAGAAATAGGCTAATTTTATATTTGTATATAGATACCTTATATAAGACGGTAATGTTGTTCACTAAAGTAGTTGCATATTGCCTTTGAGATAGCTATCGTCATAAATAGGAACAAGTGGTTTTAGTATAATTCTATTAACCGCACTTTACCCCAGACTTGGTTAGATATAATAATAGCTTAAATGTCTTATAATGTCAGCTGGAAGACCCGCCTAGAAAATAAGTCTAAGGCAAATATTAGTTAGTAGTAAATATTTGCCTAATAAGGAATATCTTATATACTTAACTGCTCGCCCTAAAGCTGTTATTCTTTATATCCTTCCTTAGATTTAGTGACGCCTAATAGAGGTATAGGATTGGAGGCCTCTAAATACTTAGTATAAGGTTGCTCGCGTGTGTCTAGAGAGCTTAGCTTTAGCGCGGCTAACCAATCTAATTTCGTAGGCTGTGGCAGTGGAGTATCTGTGGTCTGTTAAGACGCCTATATAGTAATAGCTTTTGGTTTTCTGTAGTACCGTGCATATTTAATAGGACTAGTTTAGTTAGCTGTTAGGTGTTATTAAAGCGGGACTTTTTAATCTTTTGTGGTATATTCCTCTGCCAATATTTGAAGAATTGGGGATTCTAAGGCTTTTTTATTTTCCTTAATCTTTAAAGGGAGGCGGAGTCTATTATGCTCCCTTATACTTGTAATGGTTGATTACCTAAGCCCAATAGCACTAATTATTACCATTTAAGGACTATAGTCATTATTAATCCTTCTTAGGAAATGCTGGTAGCTCTTCTACCTCTCGCCTATTTTTAAGCTAGGAGGCTCTACTAGCTTTATAAGTATATTAAAGGCTTTTTGGATACGTTTACGCTTATAAGGCTTTACGCCTTCCCGGAGTTTAATTATCTTGGCGGTTATAAGGAGTTTAGTTATAGCGCTATTAATTAGTAATAGTTAGTGCTGATTTTGTTATAATGCCTAGATTAATGCCATAGTGTTAGGTTTATTAAGGAGAGAAGAAGGTTATCCTAAAAAGATTCTAAGTTGGATAGTAAAGGAGGGATTTAAGTGGAGGATTTAAGGGAGGATTTAAGTGAAAATTGGTTGGAAATCAGTTGGAATTCTCTTAGGCTAAGAGGTATATTTTATTAGTCCTTTAGTGGGGCTTATAGTAGTCGTTTTTCGGCGCACTAGTGACGTGGGATAAGCAAAAGGTAGGATATAAAGTGATCCATATAAGCCGCCAGGGGAGATAAGCCGGAATGCCGAAGTGTTCTTAATTAGAGCGGCATTAAGACTATAGAAATGTGGTATAACGTAACTGGCTAAGCGAGAATGTGGCTTACATAGGGCGGTAATTAGAGTTTCACCGCCATATATCGTATGGAGCGTGTAAAGAATTTAAATCTATTAGACTAGAAATTATAAGATGCTCCTGCCAAATACACTAAGGATGAAAATACTAAACCAGAAATAGACTTTTAAGCTAAAAAAAGTACCACTATCTAAGAATAAGGATATCCTAAACTATCACCTCTGTCCCTTGCGCACGGCAGCTCTACCCTTTACTTTTATAGAGTATACCTGCAGTAATCCAACCTTAGTATACTGGACGCGTCTTTAGTAAGACTTAAGGGCATCTTTAGAATTTAAAAGCCCGCCCTTATAAACCTAGGTGGGCTTCTAAGCCACCTTATATTTGCGCCCTAACTTAGTTATTCTTTCCCCTAGAATATTGTCAATCTCCCATTTATTACCCAAGTTCATTTCATTGATTTTGTCTTTTTTAGCCTAGGTATAGCGCTTTATAGTAGGCTTTAGGTTTAAAACGTCGCTTTAGTTATTGGTAACGCCATTACTGTTACTATTCTTGTCCTTATTATAAATATAACTGCTAGCCTTGTTGTATAGTGGTTTAATGCTATAGAGAAGGGTAAACTCCTAAAGCAAAGGGCTGGCGGGCCATAGAGTGGATACCACTTACTGGTCAACTTGTGGGCATTAAGAGTTAAGGTTAAGGATAGAGATAGAAGGACTAGAAGGCAAGTCTTCGCAAGAGGTAGGTGGCCTTTGTTGCTTTTAGGGATATAGACTATTATTACCCTTACCGCCCTTACCACCCCCGCTACTGTCTTTAGCAGAGTTATTAAAATTATAATTAATAATACTATCCCGCTTAAGCTAATCAAGCTTCCGCTTTCTTAGTATTAAGGATAATTTGCCTCCTATGCTTTCTTTTTTATAATTGCCCTCCTTTCCAATAAGCGGATTGTCTATATGTCATGGTTATTAGGTTATAGTGATAATATTTTTAATATCTATAACTTACCAATATTATCCGCATTATTGGCTATTAAGTGTTAGTTAGTTACTATATAGGTCTCTAACTTCTATATAGCCTAGGGGATAGCTGTAACATTAATTCCCTTAGCTAGGCTATCTATTTCATTAACGTCTTCTGCTGTGGGATTAAGATAGTTATATATAGATGCGCTAAAGAGATCTTCCAGCTCCTCTAAAGAAGGTAGCTCCTTATCCTCGCCGTCCTTATCGCTATAGTCATTTCCGTTACCTAATAATTGTTAAGCGAGGCCGTTATATAGGGGGAAAGTATATACCCAACTTATAAGATGCTAGTTAATTGCCGGCTTTATTAGCTTTATTGCTAGTGTTGCCAGCTCTATTGCCTTCGGCTTTAGGTTCCAAGTCTAGGTTGGCTATATTATCTTTAATAAATATTAGATTCGCTGCTGGCCGTTAGATATATTTATAGTTATTAGGAAAAGAGGGAGGGGATAATTACTAAATTACCTTAATTGCTTCCTCTAGCGTCTTGGCTGTTACTTTTATTCTTATAAATATCTTTATACTCGTTAAAAGCTTTAGGATCTGCAGGTGCCTTATTAGGTGGATTGTTTAAAAAAGGTAATATGGAATAACTTACCTAAGCGCAACCAGCCTAAATATTTTATAGGATTATCTCTTAGAGGGAAGCAAGGTACCCTCCCCTTTTTTATCCTCCTCTTTTTAGGTATATTACTCACATTTGCCTTAGAAGCTGTAATTGTATAATACTGAGAAGCCTTTAGTTTTTTAGGGGGTGCAGTATAGAAATTAATATTATTAAGTGAAATTTCTAAATAAAAATAAAGGGGTTAAGAAGATGCCACAGTTACTACTACCATTGTTGTTAGAGTTGTTATTGCCTTATGCCTTTCTAATAGCTCTAAAGGACGGGTTACGCTGGGCTTTTAAGTCTAAGCCAGTCCCCTTTTTGCTACTAGCTTATATCCGCAGTATCTATACTAAAATAACCCTACTAGCTTAATAGCGAATTAAAATATGTAATCTACGCTCTGTTAGCAATTACCGTTTGCAATATATAAAGGTTTATATGGGCTTAAACTCTATTACAAGATCAACGCCTATTAGGAAACTGTGATTAAGACCTAACTAACTAAGCTAGCATATTTAGCCTTTGATAGGGGTATTGCACCAAGCCTCCTTATTAAGGAGGTTGGTGGTGAAGTGCCTCCTCTACCCTTATTCCTTAGAGTTAAGGCTAGCGCTAATGTGTCCGTTTTCTAACCCGATTATACTAGCAAACTGGATCTTCTGTACTAGATTCTCTGCGAGACTATAGTTCCTAGGGTTAGATAGGTAGGGGGCGTGCCGCGATTTTATTATAAGTATTAAAAGACACTCTAAGTAATAAGGGTATCCTTAGATCTCTCCCTGGGATCCTTAGTTATAGTATGAAGCTTACAGCCGCTCCTTAACCTCCTAAATATGCGCAAAAGCCTTGCTTTTACTCTTTCCTATAACTAGATATCACAAACGACATAAGGGGGCAGATAGCGCGAGTAGATTAGGCGATTACACCTATATCCATCTTACTGCGCCCTTTTAGCTAATGTAGCCACTGCATAAAGTCCGTCTCCGTTAGGAGATTAAATGCGTAAATTTTCCTCTAGTATTTATTAGCTAAGAGTAAGATTATAACACCAACTTTACTAGACGCCAGGCTGTGCTACTAGATAGGCCGTTTATCTCTAGATTCCGCCTTATAAGTCTTAGGTCTATATAAGGAATATTTCTATATAACCTATGCCTCCTTAGCTAAATAGGGGACTAAATTAGACTAAAGCCTAGCGGCTTGTTTGATTGTAATTTAATCCTCTAATTATTAGGCAAAAGTAAGATTTAAGTCTAAGTAGAGAAGGCGCTAAGGAGGGCAAAGGCTTCTAGCTTCTAGCGGCGCAGCTTTAACTAAGCTAAGTAATTAGTATTAACCTATAGTTATTTCACTAAGGACCCACTTTAGCGTCTGGTTTTGCCTTTATTATAATGCTGTAATATAACACTGCCTAATATATTTGTAGCTTGCAGTAGCTGTAACCTATATAATCTATAGCTAGGCGGTTCTTAGCACAGTCCTATAGCTATTTATAGCTATACCGACAGGGATTAAGTTACAAATTCTATAACTTAAGATACTTAGGGCTAATAGCATACAGCCCATTTTAGGGAGAGGATGTCTATATAATTAAGCAGGGTTGCTAGCTAAAATAAAATAAAATATAAGGTGACTAGGAGCTGTCTAGTAATATAAGGGAGCTTACAGCGGTGAGGGACTAGGCGCTATTGCTCTAGAAAGGACTCTCCTAGAAAAATAAAGTAGGCAGTATTACTAATATGGTAATTCCTACAGATCCCGTCAATCGGCAGCTATAGGTGGTAGCTCCTTAGAGGTAAAGGAATGACCTAAATAGGAGGGGGGAAAGCTTTAAATATTATAAATACCTGTACGCGTAAGTGGGACAAGTCTCTTAAAGTTGGGCTATAGAAGGATAAATGGCTATTGCTACTCCAGCGGCGAGAATAGAAAGAGCCGTTTTATCTATTACCATAAAGAGAGCATAAGGGAGGAAGTTATCAGAGAGCCTAAGAGGCGCTATACTACTATTAGTCCAAGATACGGAAATTAAGGGAAGTGGCAGGGCTTGCATATACGCGGACGCTAATAGGGGAGTAAAATGGCTTAAGGGCGGAGCGAGGAAGCTTGGCCAGGGCAATAATATCCAATAAGGGGGGTGCGCGGCGTTAGGGAGGAAAGAGAAGATAGAGGAGGGAGAGTAAAACGGTAAATAGAGGACGCTTTTATGTAAAGAGGTCGAAGCACAGGCTAGGATAAAGCGGCGGGCCAGCAAGCGAGGGCGTGTTGCCCGTAAAGGAAACCTCCATTTTCTAATGCAGTCCCACTCTCACAGATATACCTATTAATATATTTATTGTATTATTCGCAGTAAACTTAGCTAAAGGTAGCCATTTTTCCCAGTTGTTTTGTAGGTAGGAGTAGTATATATATAAATATTGTTCTATAATCGCGTTCGCAATTTTAGTTTAGCTATCTGTCTCCGGATAAAATGTAGTTAAAAGTTATATTTAAATACTTAATTGTTTGCATAGAGCTTGCTAGAAGTCTAAAACAAACTAGCTTCTACGGTTAGATATTATCGTGTTAAGAAGTCTGTATAGCTTAAAAATATACTTAATGAAATATTCAGCTACTAATATCGCATTAATTAAGTCTAGGAATTATATGTCGCATTTTTATAAAATAGTTAACTACTACTATAATATTTATAAACCTGTTACTACTAGGCAAGTTAACTATAAAGTTAATTAAGATATCGCGCTATCTTTATATTAGGATTGGTAGCGGTTAAAGTACTTCTTACTTCTTTATATAAGAGGGTTTTCTACGCACGCATATCCTATATACTTAAACGTATTTTCGTACATAGTTGTGCATTATAGGCCAGTAATATACTTGTTAAACGATCTTATAAGTCTTTATATAGCCAGGATGTCTTATTACAGGGGAGTTATATACAAATTTAAGTATCTTAAATCGTAAAGGTTTGGAATTTAGGACTATCATCTTCTATTAATAGTATAATTGATCATTTTAAATTTCATATTTAGTAAGTATAATATTCTTATACTATTATTTTCCTGTTTAAATCGCTTTTATTATATTAATTATCCATATATTATTCTTATATTTGTATTCTATTAGCTTATTAATTTCTATTTCCCATTTATTAACTTCTAATTTTTTTTTAAGTTCCGTGTCTAGGAATATAGGATATAGTTTTTTAAAGCATTTAGGGGGCAGTAAGATCTATAATTAATTTGCAATCTATTCGTCTAAAGCGTTTGTAGGTAGGTTCTATAATCTTTATATTAATGCATTAGGCTTTTAATTAAGTTTGCCCAGTTAGTATATAATCTTAAAGTTATATTATAAGAGGTATTCGGCCTAACGAATTTAGCGCTATATTAATTGCTTTATAGTTATAAAGTACTGTAGATTCTTATAGTCCGTTAATACACGTATTAGGAATAACAATCCTTTAAGCTTAGGACGCTATTATTTAAAGTATCTAACGATTGCAAGCAGTTCCTTATTATATATCTTATAGTTTAATTTAGTAGGGGCGAGTTTTTAGGAGAGAAAGGCTACTGGACGTAGTTCGCCATTCTTATTGTATTATAATAACACTCCCCCTAGTACATAATCTGACGAGTCTGTTTTAACAATATATTTAAGGCTAGGGTCAAAGTAAGTAAGGATTAGAGTAGTTATAAAGCAATATTTTAAGTTATTAAAAGCTTATTCACATCTAGCGGTCTATTTAAATTTTATATTCTTCTTTATTAGGTTTACTAACGGCTAAGTAATTTCTAAAAAGTGGTTAATAAATTATTAATAGAAATTTGCAAATCCTAGAAATCCTTAAATGTTTTATATATTACTAGGGCTTTTCTAGTTTATAATTATAGTAACTTTCTTAGGGTCCATTTTAATTACGTTATAGGATATAATTAAGCTTAAGTATATAACCTTGGACGTGTAGAACTTATATTTCTTAATATTGCATTATAAGCCTACGTCTTATAAGCGTTTAAGGACCATTCTAATATATTTCTAATATTTAGAAAGCAAGGATAAGTAGATTAAGATATTATTAATATATACGGTAATAAATACATTAAGGAATTTACAAAGCGTATTATTAATATATTACTAAAACGTACTAGGACTATTCTTTACGCCAAATGGTATTACTAGGTATTTAAAGAGTCCCTATTATATATAAAAAGCTATATACTTCTTATCTCCTTTATATATACAAATTTTATTAAAGGCAGCGATTATATTAAGCTTTATAAAGTACCGTACCTTTATTAATTAGTTAAGCGTCTCTTAAATTAAGGGAATTAGATATTAGTTTTAAATTATAATTACGTTTAGAGCTTAATAATTAATATAGAATCTTAAGCCTCCTCCTAGCTTTTTAATAAATAGTATGGGTAAGGCGAATAGAGATTAACTGGGGCGAATAAATACTTTTTCTAGATGCTTGTTAAGGTATTATTGCATTATAAGCAGTTCTTCTTATAACATACCATATAGCGGACCGAACTTTAGTGTTATGCCAGGCTTAAGTTCTATCTTAAAATTGTGTTTCTCTTAGTGCGGGGCTAGCTAGTCTATAAATTGTTTTTTAAACTTATTAATTAGGTTATAGTACTCTTTAGGTATAAAAGGTTGAGGATTAGAATACTATTTTAGTTCTAGTGCTTTCTTAATATCTTCTATAGTTATAGTAAAGATTTTATAATCTTGTCTTTTTGCTAATAAAATAAAAGGCGCGGCCTATATTATACGAATTTTAAGAGGTTTTAATATAATATCTTTACATTCTTTACCACAATTGGTAGTTATAGATTTATTATATTAGCTTAAGGTTTGTGGCAAGGGTAATTTGTATTATATTAAATTTAAATAGTTGTATGCATATTTATAGGGCAAATGGTTTTTTAAGTAATAACTTTAGTAGTAAGTTATACGGAACTTTAGTGTTTCTTTAACCTAGCTAATTAAAGGGTCGTGTTATTTTAGCTATTTATATCCAAGTATAACTTTATATTGCTTTAAGGGTATAATAAATAGGGAAATATATTTAAGGTATTCGCCTATCTGCATTTTTACTAAAGCGTAGTACGTTATTTTGCTATATATTAAGGGTTTACCATTAAAGCCTTATAGACCTTAGGGCTTGTTGAGTTTCTTTAAATTTAGGCATCTAGTTTTTATATAGTTTGTGTTAATAAAGCCTATACTAGTAGCTCCGCTATCTATAAGGATTTATACTTCCTTCTATTTTCTAAGTGTTTAAATTTTGCTAAGTATATTAAGGGAATTATGTTGTGTATTAGCGCTAGAAGAGCCTAGACACTTATACTCTTCTACTTTTTATCCTAAGGCGCAACTTAGCCTTAGGACAATTTATTTTCCAAGTTAATTAAGGGCAAGATGCTTTATGGCGTTTGAGTATAATTCATAGATTAGGTATAATTTGAGGAATAAGTACGGCTTGAAGAATGGGTATAATTTAAGGATTAGGTACAACTTAAGGATTGGAAGGAATTATAGCAGACTTTTTTAAAAGGGTAAGTTCGGCAATGCTTTTAGATATATCCTTTTTTACTGCATCCAAAGCATTCTCTATTTGTAGCTTGAGTTCTTTATTTATTAGTTCCTAAGGGTGTATAAGATTAAGCGGCATTGAGGTCCATAGGGTTGTACGTAGGGTTTTTAGGTTTTAGAGACGGGTCGCGCTTTAGAGTATATACCGGTTTCGTAAAGTCTTAAACACAAGGTGTAGTTAACTTTAGAAAATAAATCTATTTATTATATTAAAGGTCCTTGTTAATTCGTTAACATATTATAGCAAATTTAGATAGGTTTTTTGGTAGTTTTCTATCTACTAGCTAGGCTTTAATCTTATCCAAGATAGCTTATTAAAGGGCAGCAACTCTAGTAGCTTTATTCCAATCTAGTTCGCTAATAAGGCCTAAAAATTCCAAAAAGAAGCTAGTAAAGTCTCGGTTCCGTTATTATAAGTTTTTAAGTTTGGTAATAGCTGTATATTCGCGGCTGGTGTTATTATACATTCATTTTAGTAGAGAGATAAAGATTTTAAAACTAACAAAGGTACTATTACGGAAGAATGGATCTATAGTATATATAGCGTCTTTACTTAAACAAGATATTCCGTAGCTAACCTTGCTGGCTTTAGTAGGGTATTAGTTATAGTTTATTAAAAGTTTAAGACGGAGCTTGGTTACAAAGGGATATAGGTTATTTTAATTTTTATTAAATATTAGAGAATTAGGGAGCTTTTTAGATTTTATAGCAGGTATTAAATTTGTTATAGCTATAGGTTAAGTTACTATTACTAGTTTAGAGTTCGCGTTTAAGGGGCTAGGTTTAGATATAATTATTTTAATCTTGTTTATAGGTGTTATTATTGGGGTCTCTAATATAAGTGCCTTAACATTATAAAGTTCTTTGCGGAGTGCTTCTATTAATCACTAATACTGGGCTTTTAGTGCAGCCTACTACTAAGCTAAGGCGTCCGTAAAGGACTATTATATTATGGTTAACTATTCCCTAATTAGGGTTATAATAATTATAGTTATTAAAGCGGATTTGGGTTCGTTTGCCATTTTAATAGTAGTTGTTTTAACGCAATATAATATAAGGGCGTGAAGAGGCTTTAGGGAAGATTTAAAGGAATAATATAAATTCTATCTAAATCTAAGGGTATATAGCTCTTATAGAGTACAAGACGTTATATAAAGAAGAGAAGGGAATATAGGAAATATGTAACTAAATATTTAGGGTCTTGGCAGTAGACGCGTGGGCACAAGCCTATGCGGATTTTAATAGGTTTCGACCAAATTCTATTACGTTAGTAGAATTTAGTGGAAACTAGTGGAAATTAATTAAGTTAGCGGAATTTGGCAGAATTTAATTAACTTGGCAGAATTTAATTAACTTGGCAGAATTTGGCAGAATTTGATTAAAGCGTTGGAATTTATCTGTCGAGTGTTTTACTAAGACATTCCTACTATAACTGGGCTAGTCCCGTTACAGCAACCTGCGCGCAACCTGCCAGTAATCTGCGCATTTGGCAACTATAATTGTATTTAGAGCTATTTACCTCTTTTATACTAATAGCATATTTTAAATAAATAAAAGCTATTTTAAAGTTATTTATAAGGCTAGCAAAATAAATAATAATATTTTAGATAATTTAATATAATATAGCAATAGTTCTCTTCTACCTATTTACCTATTAACTTACCTATAGTACCTACCTATCTACCTACCTACCTATATTGCCTACCTATCTACATTACCTACCTATCTATATCGCCTACCTATTTGCATCTACCTACCTGTCTATATTTACCTATCTGTCTATATCTACCTACCTATCTATATCTGCCTACCTATCTATATCTGCTTGCCTATCTGTATCTGTTATAGGACACCTCCGTAACACCTTATATACGTCTATCTGTTTCCACCTGTTTCCACCGACGCAGCAAGAAGAGACTGACCGCGAGACGACAATCTAATGGCAATCTGCCGGCAATCTGCCGGCAATCTGACGGCAATCTGCCGCATTCTGCCATATTCTGCCAAGTCTAACGAATCTTACCAAGTTCTGCCAGGACCGCTACTCGAACCCTATTCTGCTCTGTGCACGTGTTGACCAAGCAACCAAACTAACGATATATACCCTTTTTTCCCGTTTCCTTACCTTCTCTCCTCACGTAACGTCTTGACTTCATCACACAGTTTATATACGTAGCTTAATAATATCTACTTTGCTATATATTATCGTCGCTTATACTCACTCCGAGACAGTATCTACTTACCTATCTGCATCTACCTACCCGTCTATATCTGCCTACCTGTCTGTATTTACCTACCTATCTATATCTACCTACCCGTTAGCATCTCCCTATTTATGCCTACCTATCTATACTACCTTGATTTAATTAATCGATTAAATTATTTAGTGTTCGGTGGCTAGTTATTGTCGTCTGGCTCTAGCGATAGTTGTCTAGTTCTGGTAACGGTTGTCTAGTTTTAGCGATAGTTATCTAGTTCTAGCGATAGTTGTCTGGTTCTAGCAACAGTCGTCTAGCTTTAGCAACAGTTGTCTAGTTCTAGTAACAGTTATCTAGTTCTAGCGACAGTTGTCTAGTTCTAGTAACGGTCGTCTAGTTCTAGCAACGGTTGTCTAGTTCTAGTAACAGTTGTCTAGTTTTAGTAACAGTTGTCTAGTTCTAGCAATGGTCCTTTTTTACCTACCTACCTACTAACCTGTCTGCCTACCTACTTATCTGCCTACCTACTTGTCTACCTACTTGTCACGGAGTAGGCACGAGCCGGGATACAATGCACTAAACGAGGTAGTAATTGAGAAGGCTACGTACACGTAACTATGCGTGGTTGATACAAAGACATTGGATGAAGAAGAAGAGTCTTCGTGTGCCAGGTACAAGGTATAAATAGGGGTTGTAGGGGAACGTGCGTAGGTGTCTCGGGACGAACGTGAGCACGGGTCAAGAACGTCAAAGACGCGCAGAGACGTGAGAACGAGTGAGTCCCGTGACACTACCTACCTACCTACCTACCTACCTGCCTACCTGCCTACCTGCCTATGTATATTAATATCTAATTTAATTTAAGGGAGGGGTTGGCCCGATTAAAGGCTCTAATTAATTTAGATCGTTCTCTATGGCCGTTTGCTAGCTATATATTTAAACGGTAGTTGTCTAAGGTACCTCCTTAAGAGGCCTTAATTTGATTTAGTGATGGGCTAATATTAAATTTAATTAATTAATTAAATCTCATCCTACTGAGGCTGCTCATAGGGTTTTTCCTCCCCCAACTGTAGGGGTTTTCTTCCTGTAAATACACAAGTTTTCCCCCCTGTGCGGAGTAGTCTGCGTGGGCCAGTAGGATCCGTATCAGACGTTAATCAAAGAACTACTACTACTAATTAATTAAATCGCTTGTGGTATTCGCTGGCTGGTTATTTAAAAGATCGTTGTCTAGTTCTGGTAACGGTTGTCTGGCTCTAGGACGGTTATTTGGTTCTGGCGACAGTCGTCTGGTTCTGGCGACGGTCCTCTACTAGCTGCCGTTCCAGTGCCTCCTAAGTTAGGGAGGATATAAGGAAGGGTAAAAAATAAGGTGGCTGCAAATTAATAAAATGGGTTAATTAACTGTCTAGGCCCCTAAGGGCTTTGAGCTACAAAAAGATTTTATAGTGCACGTGACCTATGCACGTGACCTGTGCCTTAGAGAGAATACAGATTATTTAACAGATGCAGAGCTTCGTGTAGAGCCTCCGTACGCAGAGCTTCGCGCAGAGCCTCGTGTAGAGCCTCTGTACGTAGAGCTTTGCGTAGAGCTTCGTGTAGAGCTTCGTGCAGAGCCTCGTGCAGAGCCTCTGTACGCAGAGCTTCGTGCGGAGCCTCGTGCGGAGCCTTGTGCGGAGCCTCTGTACGCAGAGCT